>Ga0326597_10000015_pt1 | contig 279781 bp, 211 predicted proteins | sample RVTome_12_FD_203789 | JGI IMG/M metagenome (GOLD analysis project Ga0326597, IMG submission 203789) | Soil microbial communities from uranium-contaminated site in the Upper Colorado River Basin, Wyoming, United States - RVT100D185 | ecosystem: Environmental > Terrestrial > Soil > Contaminated...
GCGCTCCAGCGGTGGAGCATTCCTCGGCCCCTGACGGGGCCGGCAGTTCCTTGGGGATTGGCGCCCACGGGTTCCGCTCGGGCCTGCCGGCCCTCGCTTCACCCGTGGCAACAGTCCTCGGCCCCATACGGGGCCGCCGAAAGTGTCACGGACCCTGAGCCCCCCGGGGCCTCAACCGTGAAGTCAGAATCGGCCGATGATTGTCCAGGCGAGCGCCCGTCCGAAACGGGCAAGATGCCCGTACCACCCAACCCGCGAGTGCCGATCCATGATCTACGCAGCCCTTTCGCTCTGGTTAGTCGCGATCGTCTTGATGGCGTGGGCTGTCCACGGCCTTTGGAGCGCGATCGTCAAGCCCAAGGCGGTGAACATTGCCCTGCTCCCGGGCACCTTAGTGACACAGCTTGGTCGTATCGTCGGCCTCCTGGTCACCGGAGCGAAGGTCACCAACACGGCCCTGATGGGAGATGATGAAGACGGCGCACCGTCGACCGAGCCCCGATATGAGGCCAGGCTGCCGGTCTTTGGGCCGGTTGTCGTGGGCCTTTTGCCCTTGATTGCCGCGGGGATCATGACGTACGTCGTCCTGGTCGGACTGGGGGAGCCCGTTGTCGCGGCCGCCTATCGGGCCGGCAACCCCCTGCCGCCGGACCTGGTCCTCCGCGAGTTGCCGGAGGATGCGTCGGCCTTTTGGGACCAACTGAGGAATCTCATCACGTTGGCCGAGGGAACCCTGGATGCGGTGTTGCGGGCGGAGATGGCACCGTGGCGCATCGCTGCGTTTGCATACTTGATGATTTGCATGACCGTGCGCATGGCTCCGTTCTCAGGCAATATCCGCGGCCACTTGGGAGCCATCGCGTCGACCGGCGTCATCCTTGCGTTGGTCGGCACACTTAGCCCAGTGCCGGCCCAGTCCATCGAACGCCTCTGGCCTCTGGTTTCTCTGACGGTGGGTTGGCTGTTTCTGTTGTTGATCGCCAGCCTCATCGTGCACGGTGCCGTTACGTCCGTCAGAATGATCGCCCGCTGGCAGTAACGCGTTGCGGGCAGGCTCTTACAAACGCAGACGGCTCATTCTGCGCACCTCGAGTGCGCCTCGACGGGCGCTCGGCCGGCGGTTCTTGCGCCTGTCGCCCGATAACACAGTTATAAAGACGCGCGACTTCGATAGGCGATGCCTGGAGGCGGTCAAGACCGGCTTGCATTCGCTCCAATCACATCTATGATGTCGCATGTGATGCAGCATGAGGACAGCCGGCGTCTTGTTTCGGATGCGGCACGTTGCCGTGGGGATTGGCAACGTGCTTAACATCGCTTTGCACCATTCAGGCGGTGGCCTTTTTTCTAACACGCCCGGCAAGGCTGGTCGATGCTGCGCACGGCAGGATCGCGCACCGGCAGCCGCGGTTGCTTCTCAGCGAGTTTTTTGACGTACCGGCGTCCAGGGGTGATGAGGTTTGGGTAACGGAAAAACTCAAATTGGATCATTGCTTGCCGCCCGGTTCAGGCCCCACCGCCGACCGCCGTTGCCAAAACGGCCGAGAGCCGCGGCGCCTATTCTGCGACTCTCTCACTGTGCTGACACGGTCGAGCTGCAACCACCTGCGGCGCCCGGTGAAGACAGCTTCAGCCTGCTTCGACAGATCAGCACGCTTTCTGCCGCTCTGGCAACGGCGGTCGGCGGGATCGAGCAAATCCAACGCCGCCTGGCCCGGTTGGCGGAAATAACCGATCCGCAGGGCATGACGGATCAACAGTGGCGTGACTCACACGCTGCCAGACAGACAGCGATCGATCGCGAGATCCAGGCCATTGACGGGTTGGCAACCACGACGGAAATCCATGGGGTGACGCCTCTGGACGGCACCTGGTCCGTGGCTCTGGCCGATCCTTCCGTTGGGGGCGTTCGGACGCTGCGCATCGCGTCGATGGCAAGTCATTGCCTTGGCACGGAGCGAATCGGCGGCTTTCTTTCATCGCTGGCATCGGCCCGTGCGCAACCGATGGATCGATCTGATCCGGCCAGGGGCCGTGCGGTCGTCCGCTGTGCGATGTTGCAGGTCGCCGCGGCTCACGAGCAGATCTCCGCTTTTGTGCGAGATGCCCTGGACCCGCTGCGATTGACGCTCGAAGTTGTGTCAGCCAACACCGAGGCCGCTCTCGGCGCTTATGAGGACCTTGACCTCGCCCACCAGACCAGCCGGCTGACACGGCTTGATGCCCTTCTGAACGCAGCTCCCAAGGCACGCCATCCGAAATCGGTCCAATCTTTCTCGTCGCAGGATCGGGCCGCAGCGGACCCCGGCGAAGCGGGCGTCTGATAATACACCGCGTTGATTTGGTGAAAACGCTCCCATCCCATCGCAGTTCTACTTCAGCCCCGTGCGGCTCGCGGCCTCCGTTCAAAGATGACGAAGATCGTTTTTGGACTAATGAAAGTCCCATCAGGCGCAGCCCGATAGGAACAGCAGTCATTCGCGAGGTCGGACTCGCGGGTCATCGAGTTTGGACCGTGCCCAGATCGGCACGAGCGTCGCAACCGGGGTTCGAAGGATCGACAGCCGATTGAGACGCGGACATCGAGCTTGCCGCCTTCAAGGTGAAGGGCAAACGGCAGGATGCGGCACGCAAGCAGGCGGGCCCTTACCCCTCTCAGGAAAACCTGATTGTGGGCGTTCAGGGAGGAACCCATGAGTCGTATCAATACAAACGTACCGGCACTGACGGCCATCCGCCAACTGAATGCCAATAACAGATTGTTGAGCAAGAGCCTGGAGCGCTTGAGTTCCGGCCTTCGGATCAACCGGGGGGCCGACGATCCGGCGGGCTTGATCGCTTCGGAATCTCTGCGCTCCGAGATCCGCGGACTCGATGCCGCCATCGCCAACTCCGAGAGGGCGATCAATGTGGTCTCGACGACCGACGCGGCGCTGGGAGAAATCTCCAAGCTCCTGCTGGACATCAAGGGCCTCGTCGTCCAGACCGCCAACGATGGTGCGCTGTCCGATGCGGAGATCGAGGCCAACCAGCTCCAGGTCGATTCGCTCCTCAACAGTATCAACCGGATCGCGAACACGACGCAGTTCAACGGCAAGAAGCTTCTCAACGGCAATCTCTCTTACACCGTCGATGCCCAGGACACGACCAAGCTCTCCCGATTGCAGGTCTTCGGCGCCAACGTGCCGACGGGCTCCACTTTGCCGGTCACCGTTCAGGTGACGCAATCCGCGCAGACGGCGCTGCTGACGATCACATCGGCTCAAGCGGGACTTTCAGGCACCGTGCTGTCGAACGCCATCACCATCGAGGTGCAAGGCTCTCTGGGGACGGAAACCTTCAGCTTCGCCGCCGGGACGGCCACCTCGGCGATCGCCTCCGCGATCATTGCAAGCAAGAACTCCATCGGCGTCTCCGCCTCGCTGAGTAACACCGGCAGCACCTTGAAGTTCAACAGCACCAAGTTCGGCAGCGAGGAGTTTGTTTCGGTCAGGACCATCAGCGGAAGCTTTGACGTTCAGACGCCTGCCGGCAGCACCGGCTCGGTCGACTTCGAGTTGGACAAGGGACGAAACGCGGCGGTCATCGTCAATGGTCAGGCGGCTTCGGTCAGAAGTGGTTTCACCGCCAGCATACGAAACAGCGGGCTTGACCTGGTTCTCGACCTCTCCCAATCCTTCGGAACCTCCGCCCCCGGAGCCAGCACGACTTTCTCCGTCACCGGTGGAGGCGCAAACTTCCAGATCGGTCCGAACGTCGACCCTGATGGCCGCATCAGCATCGGCATCACGTCGACCGCGACGACCAACCTGGGAAGCGCGACGGCCGGATTCCTTAACGCCCTGGGCAGCACGGGCTCGTCGAATCTCCTCGATTCGACCAATCTCCCCGTCGCGGAGGACATCATTTCCGCGGCGATCTCCCAAGTGTCCACCCTGAGCGGACGCCTGGGCGGATTCCAGGCCAATCAGGTCGAGACAAACCTGAACAGCCTGCGCGTCGCCCTGGAAAACGTCACGGCATCCGAGTCCTCGATCCGCGACACGGACTTCTCGGCCGAGGTCGCACGCCTCACTCGGGCGCAAATCCTGCAGCAATCCACGACGCAAATCCTCGGACTGGCCAACCAGATTCCGCAGAGCGTCTTGTCGCTGCTGAGATAGCCTGACGGTGCCCGTCGCAAGCCTCGACCTGAGCTGATCTTCAGGTTGATGAGCAAGGGGCCGCCGTGCCGGACGCCTCGCGACCGAGCCGACCACGATGAAGCCGTAGGATGGGTCATTCGACCCACCTTATTCCGATCGCGAGACCGATCCAGCCGATAAGGGAAGTGGTCCACCGTCGTCTTGATGGAGGCATGCGATGTCATCACCCTCTTCCAAGCGGGAAGATTGCACCCGGTCCGGCGTGGTTCTGACCTGCCACCTGGACGGTCGAAAGGTCTTCCGGGCGGTTCGATCGGATTCGAGAGAGGTTTCATCGCCCGAGATCGTAGAATCGCCGACGATCGAAAGAAAATCCTCAACCAAGGGCGAGATCCCCACGTCGGCGCATGTCAGACGTCGCAAATGACGGGGCCGTCGTTCGATAGGGTGAAGCGAATCGCGGGCCCCTCGTCGGACCTCCCAGCGACAAGGCTCTTCTTTGACGGTAGACTGAAAGGCGCGAAGCCATGTCCAGCATCACCAGCGGTATCGGGCTCGTCTCCGGTCTTCCGATCCAGGACCTGGTTGATTCGCTGATCGCGGTTCAGCGGGGCCCGATTACGCTCCTGCAGAATCGGTTGAGCGTTTTGACCGGCCGCAGAACCGCGCTTACTCAGATTTCCGCCCAACTCCTTGCGATTCGATCGGCCGCCTCCCGGCTTGGGGAAGTGAACTTCTTCCGTAGCGCGACTGCTGAAAGCAGTGATACCAGCGCCATCCTTGCCTCGGTGGAGGCGGGCGCCGACGTAGGCGAGTTCACGTTCACCGTCCGAAACCTGGCCGCCGCGCAACAACTCATCGCGGCCGGTTTCGCCACTGCCGATGCCACGCCCGTCGGTGCTGGAACGCTGACCATTGAGAGGGCAGCCGGCCGCCTTGACCGCTCGACCGAATTGAGTTCGCTCCACGGCGGGGCCGGCGTTCAGGTCGGGAAGATCCGCGTCTCGGACCGTGCGGGCAACACCGCGGTGGTAGACCTCGTGGGCGCGCAAACGATCGACGACGTGATCGACCGGATCAATGCGGAAACCGGCATCAACGTGCGAGCCGATGCTCAAGGCGATCGCCTGGTTCTCACGGACAACGTCGGAGGCACCGGCAACTTGATCGTCGCCGAGGTCGGCACCGGACGAACCGCGGGCGACCTGGGTATCCTGCAATCCGTGGCCGCCGATCAACTGCCTGGCAACAACGTCGTCACGATCACGGAAGAGACGAGACTGAGCCGGCTCAATGATGGCAACGGGGTGCGCGACGGTTCCGGGCTGGATTTCGAGGTAGCCCTGGCCGATGGCCTGAGCGCGTTGCAGTTCGATCTCACCGGAAATCTGAAGTCCACCACGCCGCTGGCCTTGCTCAACAGCGGGACCGGCGTGCCGGACGGCACGATCCGGATCACCGATCGATCCGGGAAGAGCGCCGAGATTGATCTGACCGGCGCCGTGACCATCGGCGACGCCCTGAGCATTATCAACAACGCGACGGGCGTCGATGTTACGGCAAGTATCCGCGGCTCCAAGCTGGAGTTGACCGACGATTCGCTGGCCTCGGGACAGACTGCGGCAAATGACCTCCTGATTGAAGACGTCGATAGCACCACGGCCGAGGCACTGGGGTTGGAAGGCTCGGCTCTTGGAGCGATCAAGACCGGCCGTGACGTGTATGCCGCGGACACCGTCGGCGACCTCCTGCGGATCATCAACCTGGACCCGAACAACGGCGGACGGCTGGTCGCCTCGATCTCCAATGACGGGCTCGGCATTACCTTGACCGATGCCACCACCGGCGCGGGCACCTTCGCGGTTACAGCCCTGGCCGACGGCACCAGCGGCGTCGCCAAGACGGCCGAGGATCTCGGCCTGCTTGGCCCGGCCGCGGGGAACACGATTGCTTCAACGCGACTCGTGTCTCAATTGAACACGGTCCTGCTGCGATCGCTCAATGGGGGGCAGGGTGTTGATCTGAGTGATTTGCAAATCAAGGATCGGTCGGGTTCGACATTGCAGAGCATTGACCTGTCAGGCGCCACCACTCTCGCCGACGTTCTCGATGCCATCAATGCGGCGTCCACCGCTGTGACCGCGAGAGTGTCGGCGTCGGGCTTGGGCATCGAACTGATCGACACCAGCGGCGGCACGGGCAATTTACATGTGACCGGCGCCACCGCTGCGGCCCTGAACGTCGCGATCGACGCAACCTCGGACCGCGTCGATAGCGGCAACCTGCAACGGCAGTACGTCTCCGAGGCCACCCGGCTCGCGGACCTGGACTATGGCCACGGCCTGCCGGGCGGCAAGTTTCGGATTACTGACAGCTTAGGACAGACCGCCGTGGTCGACCTGGGCCAGGGCGACGAGAAGACGATTCGAGACGTCATTGACGAGATCAATTCGCGCCCCACGGGCATCGTTGCCAGGATCAACGATTCAGGAGACGGGCTCATCCTGGAAGACACCGCCGGTGGAACCGGAACCTTGACCGTGGCCGAGGAAGGCAGCACGGTCGCACAAACACTCGGCATCCGGGGGCAGGCCAACGAGGGTGATGCCTTCCTCGACGGCACTTTCGAGACGCGAGTCACCATCGGCGCAGCCGACACTTTGCAGGACGTCCTTTCCAGGATTCAGGGCAGCGATGCAGAAGTCAATGCGACGATCATCAACGACGGCTCTTCCGGCAGGCCGTTCCGGTTGAACCTGACCAGCACACGATCCGGCCTGCAAGGCGCATTGGCCGTCGACGGCGGAACGACAAACCTGGGCTTTGACGTCCTGTCGAAGGCGCGCAACGCCACGGTCGTATTCGGCCAAAACGACAGCGACGCGCCGCTCGTGTTCACTTCTTCCTCAAACACTCTGACGAACGTCATCAACAAAGTGCGCATCGATCTGATCAGCGCCACCAATCAGCCGGTCACGATCTCGATTAAGAAAGACGTTGACGAGATCGTCAGCCAGATTCAGGACTTCGTCACGCGATTCAACGATGTCATTTCCACGCTCGATGACCTCACGAGTTTCGACCCGGAGACCGAGCTCCGCGGCGTTTTGCAGGGAGATTCCACGGCGCGCCGGGTCCGCCAAACGCTGCTGGGGATCGTCAATAGGTCCGTTGCCGGGCTTCCCGCGACGGCGGATCGGCTCAGCGATGCCGGCGTGACGTACTCCAGCGAAACCGGCCTGACCCTCGATGAAGACAAACTCCGTCAAGCCCTGGAGAACGACCCCGAAGGCATCCTGCAACTCTTCACGGTGGAAGAAACCGACGACAACGGTGACGTTGTGCGGCAGGGTTTCGGCGGGATCATCGGGACCGAGATCGACCGGCTGACTGAGGGCGACAACGGCGTCATTCCTCTCTCCGAAGAAGCACTTCAGGCGTCTGAGGATCAACTCAAGCGGCGCATCGACCAACTCGAAGACCTGCTGGATCGCAGGCGAGAGCGGCTATTCCAACAATTCAATACGATGGAAACCATCATCGCCAACCTCCAGAGCCAGCAGTCGGCCCTCTCCTCTCTGATCGGGTTGAGTCCGATATAGTTGTCGACGACGGGCGGGACTTCGGGACGGCATCGCTTCAACTCACCTGGGTCGTTTGGATCACCGATGGATCAGCAGTCGGCGGACATATTCCAGGACCCGTCCTCCGCCCGTTGAGCAAAGGCCCAGGATTCGATGACCCAAGCCTCGGATGAATACCTTCGCAATACGGTGATGACAGCGACGCCGGAGCAGCTTCAACTGATGCTGTACGACGGGGCGATCCGGTTTTCAACGCAGGCCCGCGAAGCGCTGGTCAAGTCCGACTTTGAGACGAGTTGCGAGAAACTCCTCCGCGCACAGCGAATCGTACTCGAGATGCGCAACGGCCTGCGCCCGGAAGTGAATCCCGGCTTGTGTGAACGGATGGCCGCGCTGTACGATTTTGTCTATAACCGCCTGGTCGATGCCAACATGAAGCGGGACCCTGCGGCCATCGATGAGGCCCTGAGAATCCTGGAACATCAGCGCGAGACCTGGCGGATGCTCATCGAGAAGCTCCGCGGTGAGGGCGTTCCGCAGACGGCGGGCAAGCTCGATGCCGAAGTGCCCGTCGCCGCCGCTCCGTTCTGCGTTGAAGGCTGACGCAGAAACCCGCTCCGGTGGCCGGAGACCCCCATTCAGCCGATATTGCTCTCATCGTCGTGATGACTGTACAAATCTCCCCGTGAACACTGTCTCGCGCCGATCGTAACAACTCCATCCGCCGTTGGGCGTAATGTCGCTTGAAAGGCAAATGTGTCATGGCCGTTCATCGCTGGAAACTCATCGGATTGCTCAGCGTGGCTTGCTTTCCGACGGCGGCGGCGCCGTCATGGGCTCAGACGCCCGCACAGCCGGCGGCCGGGGATAAGCTCGCACCGGAGGTGGCGGTCGAGAAGGGGATCCAGAAGATCGAGATGGGGGATCTCGCAGACGCCGGGCGCCTGTTGCAATATGCCGCATCGTTGAAGCCGACGCTGGAGAGCTTGAAGCTGGGGCAGGGCTTGTTATTCGTCGCCAACAACCAAGGCCCCAAGGCGATCTCCGCCCTCGGCGCCTACAACGCCACGGACGAGGGCAAGCGCGACTACCGCGGCTTCGCCTCGCTTGGGAAGGTGTACCTACAGTCCCGAATGCTGCGGCAGGCGATCTCCCCCCTCCGGCAGGCCATGGCGCTTGCACCGCCGGAAAAGGACGGAAAGCCGATCCGGGCAGGAATCACAATCGATCTCGCCACAGTCTATCTCAGGCTGAAGGACAGAGACAAAACGCTTGAACTCATCAAAGAAGCACAGGCTGCCGCCCGCGACGACGGTGAGAGTCAGCTTCGAGTGAGCGAGCTTGCCGCGGCTACCGCCGACGTGGAACTGGCCAATACCACCGCAAACCGGGCCATCGAACTTCTCAGGGGCAAGATCATCGATGATGCCTTCAATGTCGAAGCCCACACCATGATGAAACGCGCCTATGAGGTTCTGGGGAGTCTCTTGAACAACAACATCAAGAATGACCCCAAGAACGGCGAACACTACTTTTACTATACCAGGGTGCTCAGGGAGGCGGCCGAACTGGATCGGCGCATCGGTTTTCTCAGCGCTCGAGAGATGGCGCTTCGGGCCATTGAACAAGACCCGAAGAACTCCCTGTGGCAGCTTTCGGCCGTCCGCCTCGAGTTGGAACTGGGAGGGATCGCGGACGCCAAGACCAGGCTGGATGCGATTCTGGAATACGACCCCACGAACGAAGAAGCACTTCGACTGAAACAGCGCGCCGAAACGCCATCGCCGCGCGCTGCGCTGCCGTGACGTCGAGCTGACATCGACGCTCGCAGGCAGCCTCAGCACGCACCTGATCCACTGCAAATCCTGCGCCGCAACAGGCGGATTTCGCCGACTCCGGCGATCCCGCAACCTGGGCACAAGCTCTTTTTGCGCAGTGCTTTACAGACAGCGATGCCGGGCCGGAACTTTCAAGAATGGTCCGAGGCAAAGTCGATAGATGTACGGCGGTTTATCGGACAATCCAAGGTCGGTGATTGGCCCGTTCGGAAGTGATTGCCCGGCGTCATGCAGCCGATAAGGAGTGCGGCACAGAGACCGCCACGGGTGGCTGAGTTGCTTGTCGCGCCTCCTTTGGCGAGGCACAGGTCTGGATTTCACTGGAGACGTCATGCCACTGCATTCTCCATCTCTCAAGACGTTAGCGATTCTCTTCCTGGCATTCGTCGTTGGCGGTTTCACCTGCACGAAACCGTTCTGGCAATTCGCATCGACCAGGACGGACGAGAACACGAAGATGAACATGAACGCCGCGGAAGTGACCGCCAAACCGGTGGCTGCCGGATTTGAGGATAACCGCGAGCTTCAGATGTTCGGCCGCGACGGTCGAACGCAGGACGTCATGTTTCAAGGCGCGGCCGCCTCGAACCTTCTGCAACACACCACGCCGAGTGATGGCGCCGACTTCGACCCCGACGTCGGCCCGGATGGGAAACTGATTGTTTATGCCTCGACGCGAAACTCCGCCAAGAGTCATCTGTACGTGAAATCGATCAACGGCGCGACCATCACCCAGGTCACCGACGGCCCCGGCAATGAATCGCAGCCCGAGTTTGATCCCACCGGAACCAAGATCGCCTTCGCAAGCGACCGTGCCGGACATTGGGACGTCTGGGTCGTCGACGCCACGGGTCGAAACCCCATCCAACTCACCAACAGTCCGACGCCGGAGTTGTCCCCCAGTTGGTCGCCGGATGGAAAGAGCATTGTCTATTGCCGTGTCAACCCGAGAGACAGTCGCAACGAGCTCTGGGTCGTCGGGCTGAGCAACCCCGGCGTCAAACGATTGATCGGGGAAGGCCTCTTTCCCGCATGGTCTCCCAGGGGCGACAAGATCGCCTACCAGCGCGCCAGGGCCATCGGCAGCCGCTGGTTCAGCATCTGGACGATTGACATCAGCGAGGACGAAGTGTTGTTCCCGACGGAAGTCGCCAGCAGTCCGCACGCAGCCTTGATCGCCCCGGCCTGGTCGGCCGATGCCTCGCAGATTGCCTTCACGTTCATCAGGCCGCAGAGCAGCCTCGGCGACGCCGCGCCGGTCGTGTCGGGTGATCAGGCCGATATCGGGATCGTCGATTCCGACGGCCGCGGCCTGCATCGATTGACCGAGGGCAACGGCGAGCATTTTTCGCCGACCTGGTCCGACGACGGCCGTCTCTATTTCAGTACGCGAAGCCCCATGTCGGAAACGATCTGGAGCCTCAAACCCTTCAGGCCATCCATTCTTGACGAGCCTCCTTCCGCCAAGACGGCCAGCCGTCGGCGGGCAGCGCGCGTCGAAGCCGTGGAGGATGCGGAGTGATGGGTCGATTTCGCGCCGAACGATGACACCGCAGGGCTTCATGGCCTGATGGCTTGCATGGATGGGAACATGTTTCACCGGTTTGGAACAATCATCGCTGCATCGGTTGCCTGCCTCGCCGGCTGCGCCCAGGAAGAGGGCGGCGTCGAGATCGGCAGGGCCTTCGTGCGCCCGACCACGGTGGCGGTGGCGCCGGTCCTGAACTTCAGCGGTGAGTTCGATTTGGACCCCCTCAAGGCGGCGGACTTGCTTGCTTCGGAATTGTCCTACGTTCAGGGCTTGACGGTTCTGCCGGTCAATCGCGTCGTGGCCTACCTCGCCAATCAGGGCAGGCGGCAGGTGGAATCGCCGGCGCACGCACTGGAGGTGGCCGAGGGGGTCGGGGCAGATGCGATCATCGTGGCGGGCATCACTGAATACGATGCCTACACGCCGATCGTCGGTGTGGTGCTCCAAATCTACTCGCCGAGCGCGCACGAAGCCTCCGCTTTCGATCCGGTGATGGCGTCCCGGCTTTCGCAGCCCTTCGACGTCACACGCCTGGCCGATCCCCTGTTGCCGACGAGCCAGGTCCAGGCCGTTTATGACGCGAGCCATGATCGGATCCGCGAGGCCGTTCGACAGTTTGCCGGGCCCCGGTTCTCGAATGAAGACCCACTGGGCTGGCGCCGATATCTGAAGGTCCAAACACTTTACCTCCGATTCTGTTGGCACACGGCCGTGAATGGCTTGATGAATCAGGAGCGGTCCAGACGGATGCTCCTCGCCAACGGGACGGCCCGGGAGACCCCCGCATGAAAAAGGCGGCCAGGCAGCTATCATTAGTTAAGGGCGATCATCAATACTTGTTCCGATATCAACCGGGAAACGAGGCTGATGTCATCGGTGCCTTTGCCAGTCTGGCCAGTGACGGCTCGACGGAGTTTGACTGGTTCGATGCGGCGGTCCTCAGTTATCAGATGGGCCGGAGGCTGGAGGTCGAACTCGATGAACTCCGAAGCTGAGCAGTTTATATGTGAACCTCGGGGGGAGTCGGCCCGATAGGTTGTGTAGCCTGCGGACGGAGTGTCCGTTGCTCGGTAGCACGCTGGACCGCGTGCTAGTGAAACCTGAGTTCGTCCAGTGGGGAGGCCGCGGAGCGGGCCTGGCCAGGTGGCAGTAGGAGTTGGTTAACTCGCCGAGAAGAGTGTCGCTATGATGAGCCAAGAACATCCACTAATCACAGAGTTTCTAAACTATCTCCGCTACGAGCGGCACTTCTCCCCTCATACGGGCAAGTGCTATGCGGCCGACCTTCACCAGTTCAGCCATTTTCTGGTGGGCGGACCGGAAGCCGCGATGACGGCATCGGCGCTTCCACCGCGACGTGCCGCCGGTGGTGCCGTCGTAGCGCGACAGGCCCCGGCCGGAGCCGCCGTGGCCGTCGCCAGCCAGACCGACACGCAGGTTGACACCTTGAGACAGAAGCTGCTGGCCGCAGACGCCGCCCAGATCAGGTCCTTTCTCTCGTTTCTGAACGAGCGGGAGTATTCCAAAGCCACCGCCGCTCGGAAGCTCGCGACGCTTCGCAGCTTTTACAAGTTCTGCCTGCGGCGCAACTACATTCAGAACAATCCGGTCATCACCATCCGCACCCCCAAGCAGGAAAAACGCCTGCCCAAGTTCCTGGAAATCGAGCAGGTCAAGAAGCTGCTGTGCACGCCGGATGAGACGACCCTGCTCGGCACGCGCGACCGGGCCATCCTGGAAACGCTCTATTCCACCGGCGTCCGCGTCAGCGAACTCGTGGCCCTGAACGTCCGCGACCTCGACCAGTCCGGCCAGCTCCGCGTCCGCGGCAAAGGCCGCAAGGAACGGATTTCGCCCATCGGGCCGACGGCCGTCGCGGCGATCAAGCGTTACCTCGACATGCGGTCCAACGATCCGCGAAGCGCCGGCTTCGATCAGGAGGCGATGTTCGTGAACAAGCACGGACAGCGCCTCAGCACGCGAAGCGTTCGCAGAAAGCTGGACAAGTATCTGGCGATGAGCGGCCTGGACCCATCGATCAGCCCGCACACTCTGCGGCACACCTTCGCGACCCACATGCTCAACAACGGCGCCGACCTGCGAAGCGTCCAGGAGTTGCTCGGCCACCAGTCGCTCAGCACCACCCAGGTCTATACCCACGTGACCACGGCCCAGTTGAAGAAGGACTACGACGACAGTCACCCCCGGGCCTGACGCAGCCGAGAGCCGGTCGCATCACACAATCAGCAAGACACCCCAACAAGAGCCGCGGTCCAAAAGGACGGCGGCTCTTGTTTCATGGCGAACCTGCACCCATGACGCACCTGTCACGTCGTCCCATGCATGACGCACCTGTCACCTCGTCCCACGCATGACGCGCCGTCACAGAGTCGGGCTCTGTGAGCCCGGTGCAACCACCATCCATTCCCATGGTCTGGCCCTGTGGTACCGGTTTCCAACCCTGTGGCACCGGTTTCCAACCCTGTGGCGCCGGTTTCCAACCGGTGCGGATCATCGGGCCGGGTGCCCCAAGTCGTACTCGGCCGGGTGGCCCAGGTCGTACTCGACCTGGGGGCACGATTTCGATCCCGAGTGAATCTTGTGGTCTCCAACTCCGCCCCAAACTCGCCGGGTGCCCCGCCACTTCCAGGGGTGGGGAATGGAACGTGTTTGCGAAGACAACAGGCAACGATCCTGCGGTTTTGGCCGGTCGAATCCGTCCCCCACCCCCAGAGGGGATGGGGCACCCACGCCGAAAAAATAATCGGGTTTCGGCGAAATCGTAGAGTCCGCTGTGCGGACCATCCAAGCGCGGAGGCCACACTCAAGACTGGTCCGCACAGCGGACCCTACGGTGCTTGGCCGCTTTCTGACGGGCGCGGTTCGGAATGCTGGACCGAGAATCCTTTCTCGGGCGGGTGGGTGGCCCAAGTCGTACTCGACCTGGGGTCACGATTTCGATTTCGGGCGCGGCTCTGATCGGGCGCGGCTCAGAGCAGTTTCTCATCGTCGCGCAGGATGCGGACGAGCTCTTTGACGGCTTCTTCCGGCTCGCCTTCGATCATGCGGCCCGGCGGGCGGGGCGGCGGCGGGGTGTATTGCTCCATCCAGGTGCTCATCGCCTCGCGGGACAACTCGGCGGCGTCGATGCCCAGCGCGGCCGCGTCCTTGACGTCCACGGGTTTCTTCTTCGCCTTCATCAGGCCGGGCAATGACGGATAGCGGGCTTCGACGTAGCCCTTGTCGATGGCGAAGAGCGCCGGCAATTGAACTTCGACGGTTTCCTCCGCGCCTTCGATCCGGCGACGGGCCGTGGCCGACTTGAAGTCGTCGCTCCAATCGATGCCCGTGACCGTGCCGACGTGCGGCCAACCGAGGTATTCAGCCAGGGCCGGCCCGACCTGTCCGCGGTCGTAGTCGATCGCGTATTTGCCGGCGAAGATAAGATCGAATGCCTGATCCTTGATGGCCGCGGCCAGAACGCGGGCCGTGGCAAGGTCGTCGAGATTGGCGAACTTCTCGTCGCAGAGGTGGACGGCATGGTCCACGCCCATGGCATAGGCGGTCCGCAACACCTCCACGGCCGTCTCGCCGCCCAGCGACATGGCAGTCACTTCCGCCTTGGCGCCGCCGTTCTTCTCGCGGAACTGCAAGGCCGCTTCGACGGCAAATTCGCAAAAGGGATTCATGACGAACTTAACGCCGGCCGTCTCGATGCCGCTGCCGTCGTCTTTCACCGCGATTTTTGTTGTTGAGTCGGGAACGTGTTTGACCAGTGCCAGAACCTTCATGCCTCACCTATCGAACGGATAACCTCTCTTTGGGTTTCAACAATGCGCCTCTGTGTTTGGCCTTTCCGACCAGAGAGCCCATGCGGGTTTTCGTGCTCCCCATTCGGTCGCTCTCACTCCGCGGCTTGCCTTACTTTTCCTGATGCGACAGGACTACGTCCGCCAGATGCTCGATGCCTTCGCCGCGCGAGGCCACCGTGAGGACGACCGGACGAGCCGGGCCCAGGGTGTCGTGGATCTGGGCCTGCAACTTGTCGGCGCCCGGCAGGTCGGCCTTGTTGATCACGAAGACGTCCGCCACTTCGGTGATCCCCGCCTTCTCCAGTTGCAGTTCGTCGCCCGCCCCCGGCATCAACAACAACACCAAAGGCGAGGCCCATTCGCGCACGACGAAGTCGTTCTGCCCCGCGCCGACGGTTTCAATGAGCAAAACGTCCACCGGGGCGTGTCGCAAAGCCTCGACCATCGCGCCGGTTGTCGGGGCCACGCCGCCCAGGGCTCCGCGGCTGCCCGCCGAACGCAGGAAGACCCCTTCGTCACCGGCGGCCTGGGACATTCGCGCGCGATCGCCCAGCAGGGCGCCGCCGGTGATGGGGCTGACCGGGTCGACGGCCACCACGGCCACGCGCTGGTCTCGTTTTCGCAGGGTCAGGATCAGGCGGCCGATGAGCGTGCTCTTGCCGACGCCGGGGGCACCGGTCATGCCGATCACAATGGGCTTGCCGTCGGATGGGCCGAGGCGTCGCCGGACGTCGTCGTCGTCGGCGCCATCTTCGATCCATGTCAGAACCCGGCCCAGGGCCGAGCGATCGCCCTTCTTCAGATCGGCCATCCATCGATCCAGTTCGCCATTGTGAACGGCGGCCTTGCGCCGGGCGTGGGTCTTCTCCGCCAAGCTGCGAAGATCGGCGACGACCTGCTCCATGGAGCATTCGGTCTCAAAGACCAGAGCCACGCCGGCGTCCTTCATCACTTGAACGTCGTCGCGCGGAATGATGCCGCCGATCGCCACCGGAATGTCCGACCGGCCGAGCTTTTGCAATTCCTGGATGAGGACGGGTACGAGCGTGAGATGGGCGGCGCTGTGAAAGCTGGCGCCGAGGACGTCGACGTCTTCCTCGACGGCAGCCTTGGCCGCCACGGCGGGCGTCTGCCACAGGCCGGTGTAGATCACCTCCATGCCGGCATCGCGCAGCCCGCGAGCCAACACCTTTACGCCCCGGTCATGTCCGTCGAGTCCGATCTTTGTCAAGAGAATCCGCGTTGGTTGCATTTGCGGGACATTCTATCGTGGCTGGAGTGCGGCGTCCAAACTCGCCGGTTTGCGATTATCGCGAAGCGGCAAGCGGGTCCGATCCGTGTTGAAGGTCGCGGGGCTAGGCCACCTGTCCCGGGTCGAACCGGCCCAGCGCCTCGCCCAATGCGCTGGTCATCTCGCCGACGGTGGCGTAGACCTTTGCGCCCTCGATTAAGGCGGGCATGACGTTGCGAGTGGACCGAGCATCTTCGGTGATGCGCTTGAGCGCCGCACAGACTTCCGCATCGTTCCGCTGGCCCTTAACGGCTTTAAGGCCGGACAGGACGGCCGCTTCCGTTTCCTCGCCGATCTTCAAGAGATCGATCTGCGGCCCGTCGTCCTCGGTGAAATTGGTCACGCCGACGAGCTTCTTGTCGCCGCGTTCGACGGCTTGGCTGTAGCGATAAGCGGCATCGGCGATCTCCCGGCGGACGTAACCGTTTTCGATGGCCGCGACCATGCCGCCCATGTCGTCGATGTGTTCGATGTATTCCTTCGCCTCGGCCTCCAGGCGGTTGGTCAACGATTCGAGGAAGTAACTGCCGCCCAATGGGTCGACCGTGTTGGTCACGCCCGTCTCATGGGCCAGGACCTGTTGTGTTCGCAGGGCCAGGGTGACGGCATGTTCGGTCGGCAGGCAGATGGTCTCATCCATGCTGTTGGTGTGCAGCGACTGGCACCCGCCCAGCACCGCGGCCATGGCCTGATAGGCCACGCGCATCAAATTGACGTGCGGCTGTTTGGAATACAGGCTGCAACCGGCCGTCTGGGCGTGGAACCGCAGCCACATCGACCGCTCGCTCCTGGTCCCGAACCGATCCCGCACGAAGTGGGCCCACATTCGCCGGGCGGCGCGGAACTTGGCGATTTCCTCGAAGAAGTCGTTATGGCTGTTGAAGAAAAATGACAGCCGGGGGGCGAAGGCATCCAGGTCCAGTCCGCGGTCGAGGGCGGCCTGGACATAGTGCAATCCGTCGCCGAGGGTGAAGGCCAACTCCTGGCCCGCCGTGGAGCCTGCCTCTCGAATGTGATAGCCGCTGACGCTTACCGGGTTGTATTGCGGCATCTGCTCGGCGCAGAACTCGATCGTATCCACGACCAACTGCACGCTCTCGGCGGGTGGATAGACGATCTCGTTTTGGGCGTGGAACTCCTTGAGGATGTCGTTTTGGCAGGTGCCGCGGAGTTGGTCACGTTGGACGCCCTGTTTGTCCGCGGTGGCGACATAGAAGGCCAGCAGGATGGCCGCCGGCGCGTTGATCGTCTTGGAGACGCTGACATCGCGCAGGTTGATCCCGTCGAAGAGCGTCTCGAAATCGGCCAGCGTGTCCACTGCCACACCACAGCGACCGACTTCTCCGAGCGCGAGCGGGTCATCACTGTCTCGCCCCATCAACGTCGGCAGGTCGAAGGCCGTGCTGAGGCCCATCTGGCCGCGGGAAAGCAGAAACTTGAACCGCTGATTGGTCTGTCGCGCGGAGCCGAACCCGGCGAACTGCCGCATGGTCCACAGTCGTTTGCGGTACATCTCGGCATGGACGCCGCGGGTGAAGGGGTATTCCCCTGGGTCGCCGAGGTGGGTGTAGTACTCGACCTCGGCGATGTCTTCGGGGCGGTAGGTGACTTCGAGCGGCCGGCCGGACATGGTGGTGTGCGGGCCGATCTCGCCAGGGTGGTTGGAAATTCGCTGGGCCATGGTTTCTCCCACGGGGGAACGAGAATTCACCGAATTCCGGGTGGTCCAACCCGGCAGATTAACGTGCAAGCGCTTGGGGCCGCAAGCTGCATCCCGCGTTCGTGCGCTGGAGGCGACACAACGAACATGGTAGAATAGTCCCTAAACCGGCGCCTGGCCAAGAGCGAGGCATGCGTCAGGAAGGCGCGCAAACGGCGCTGCCTCGGCACACCCAATTCGGGGATTCTCGCGTGGCCGCAACGTTTACTTATCACGAGCCCTTCACGAGCCCGACCGTTCGCGTGGGGGATTTCCATTGCCGGCCGACGGACAAGGGCTGCGGCGGCGAGGAGTTTGGCCGCTCCGATGAATTCGTATTCGTTCGCCGCGGCAGTTTCGTCAAGCACACCGGCCGGCGCGCCGTCTTCGCCCAGCCGAACCACGTCTTGTTTTTCAGCAAGGGCGAGTGTTATCGCGTGAGCCATCCGGTCGGAGGAGGGGACGATTGCACGCCGTTTCGAGTTCGCTTCGACGCGTTGCGGCCGATCCTGGCGGAGAATCACCAGCTCGTTCACGACGATGAACGCGGCGGATTTCGGGCGGCCCAGGCGCCGTGCGACCCACGACTTTACCTGCGTCATCTGCGGCTCTTGGCGGCCATCCGAAGCGGCCAACTGACCGACTTGGCCGTCGAGGAACAGGTCTTGCATTTGGCCGGCGATTTGTTTGAGGACATCGCCGCGCACACCACCGGCGCCAGGCGGCAAAGACGCACCGACACCCGCCAAGTGCATCGGGACGTGGCCCAACAAGTGATGCACGGCGTCGCGCAGCACCCCGGTGCTGCGATGAGCATCGAGCGCCTCGCGCGGCAGGCACACGTCTCGCCCTTTCATCTGTGCCGCCTCTTCCGCGAGCAGACGGGATTTTCGATCCATGCGTATCGAACACAACTTCGGCTGCGAATCTCGCTGCAACGGCTGGCCGAGGGCGAGCGCGATCTGGCCGGGCTGGCACTGGACCTGGGATTTGCCGATCAAAGTCATTTCTGCAACAGCTTCCGGGGCACGTTCGGCGTGACGCCCGGCTCGTTCCGCCGGTCGCTTTCGACGCGGCGCTTCCGCGAAACGAGCAAGATTCTACAAGACCGAGCCTACCCACCGTCTTACACTTGATTCCGTGATGGCCGTCATGATTGGCCCGTGTAGAGGTCTTGCCAAAACCAGGAGACAAACATGAGCAGCAAGAAAGCGGGCGCCCCCCAATGCCCGGTGTGCGCGTATGAGTTGGATGCCCATGCGAAGGTGGTCCAGGCGAACGGCCGGAAGGTCCGCGTTTGCTGCGACGAGTGCGGCAAGAAAGTCGCGGCACAGCCTGCCAAGTACCTACAACATTCATGAATCGGCCGCCACGGGTAGGCGGTCAGGAGAGTGCAAAGATGTTCGGACCAACGATGATCGCGCTGGGCGCCGCAACCTTGGTAATCCCCATGCTTCCCACCGCCGGCGAACCGACGCTCCAAAAAGCAAACGAGACGACCAAGATGCGGCCCACCGGAATGAAGAGCGACCAAGAAAAGATCCTTGAACACGTCCACGGCATTTTCGAGGCCTATCTTCAAAAAGACCGCGAAACGATCCGGCGGAGCCATACGGCTGATTGGACCGGGTTCGGCGTCGGCAGCGTGAAAATGGTCCAGGGAATTGACGGATACATGGCCTTGGCCGACGCGGCCCTCACAAAGACGCGGCCGAAGCGGTACGAGCTGTTGGAGACGGATATTCAGGTCCACGGCGATATCGCCATCGTGTACTACACGGCGAACTACTGGTTTCTCGACGCCGACGACCATGAAGTGCTTCTGCCGCTGCGGTCGGTCGATGTTTACCGGCGGGAAAAAGACGGCTGGAACCAATGCGGATCCAACATCTGCCGCACGCCGCAGCCGCCGAACCAGGCAAACGTCCCCGGCGGCGACGCGGTCTCACGGCCGATGAGCCACTCCGACCGGGCCGACCTGCTGGCGGCGCGCGAAAAAGTTTGGCGCGCCTGTTTCGCGAACGATCAAGCGGCGCTGCGGAAGTTACTGCCTGCCAATGTCGTCGCCGTCAATTCGGCGGAACCCAAATGGGACATCGGTCTTGACAGCGTCCTTCACGGCGTGGCGGAATTCGCAAAAAGCGGCGCCAAACTGGTCCGCTTGGACTTCCCGCGGACGGAAATCCAGGCCGTTGACCACACCGCAACTCTTTATTCCACGTACGAATACGTCATTGAAAAAAGCGGGCGCCGCGAGACGCATCGCGGCCGGGCGACAGAGTTTTTCGTCAAGCGCGGAAACAACTGGCTCAACACCGGTTGGCACCTGGACTCGGGTTCGTAAACCCGCACCATGCTCAGGAGAAGCTTACGCCCGCTGACAAGTTCAGTTCGGCGAGCGCTCTTCGAGAAACGCGCGGAGACCCTCGCGCGATTCTTCGCCCCTGAACGCCTTGCCGAACGGCGCGATCGCGCGGCGAATTGAGAAACTCAATATGCGTGAAACCCCCAGCCGCTCTTGCGGCCCAGTCGACCGGCATCGACCATCTTCCGCAGCAGCGGGCAGGGTCGAAACTTCGGATCGCCGAGGTCGCGGTGCAGCACTTCCATGATGTTCAGGCAGACGTCGACGCCGATGAAATCGGCCAGGGTCAACGGCCCCATGGGAAAGTTGCACCCCTGCTTCATGATCTCGTCGATGGTCTCGGCCTCGGCCACGCCCTCCATCAACGCGTAGACCGCTTCATTGATCATCGGCATCAGCACGCGATTGCTGACGAAGCCGGGCATGTCGTTGCACTGCAACGGGTTCTTGCCCATTTGCCTGGCCAGGGCGGCGACGGCCTCCACAGTTTGGTCGTCGGTCTGGAGGCCGCGGATCACTTCGACCAGTGACATCAGAGGAACAGGATTGAAAAAGTGCATGCCGATGAACTTCGACGGCCGGTCCGTCGCGGCGGCGAGCTTGGTGATGCTGATGCTGCTGGTGTTGCTGGCGAGGATGGCGCCGTCGTTCAATCGCGGTTGGACATCCTGATAGAGTGCCGTCTTGGCCGAGAAGTCTTCAAAGATGGCCTCGATGGCGATGCCGACGCGGGGCCAGTCCACGCCGCCGAGATCGCTGACCGTCTTCAAATTGGACTTCGCTTTTTGCGATTTCTCCGCGGGGAGCTTGCCCTTCTCGACGAGCTTGCCGAGGCTTCGCTCGATTTCCGCCAGGGCCTTTGTCACCTGCTCGGCGCTGACGTCGTGGAGGTACGTGGTCAGCCCTGCCGCCGCCGACACCTGCGCGATCCCGCGGCCCATGGTTCCCGATCCGATGATGAGGGCAGCGTCGATGCTCATGTCCGTCTCCCGAAATGGTGCCCCCATTGTACCCGCTTTCTGAGCAGCGCGACGAACGGAACGGCTTCCCCGGCGTGGAACGAGACCGATGCATTACACGCTGCGGTGGCCGTTGGTGAAGCTGCTTGAGTCGTAACTGGGTTCATACGCGGTGCCTGGCGATCCGCTTGACGCGATCAAACAGATGCCGCATCTGCTCCGGCAAGGTCAATTGGGCGTACTGGCCCAGCAGGCCCGCTTTTCGCAGCTTGTCCATCTGAACGGGTTGCGCCAATTTGCCGAGTGCCTTGGCCTCGACTTGATGAATCCGCGAGCGCGTGACCTTGAATAACATGCCGCACGCTCTCAACGTGGAGGCCGCGTAGCCATCTCCGATTCCGTTCCGGAGCTTGATAATTTCGCGTTCTCGAGGTGTCAGACACCTCGAGACCTGATCGAACCGTGCTACCCACATGTTCCGGCGCAAACGCTCGCCTGTAACTTTCGCAATGGCTTTCGAATTGCACATTGGGCACCGCAGAGGTCGACGAGGATCACTGGCAAACCAGTTGTACTCACATTTCCGATCTTTACAACGGAATTCCGATCTCCTCATAGCATCGTCGAACTCTGACTGATTCATAGATTTCTCCTTCTCGGATTTATCTTTATTCCAAGTTCAGTCGTTGGTCCAGGCGCGAACTGTATCGCATAGTTGGATTGAAGTCAATACAGATGTTGTTTCGCGGTGCAGGAGAACTGGAGTGCGACGATCAACCGGGGGCTGGCTGAAGGTCGTGACGGAGCGAACTTCAGGTTGAGATGATTCGTTTCGAATCCTCGTAGAGCGTATCCGGACAGATGTCTTGCCCGTTCGGCCAGACGACCGTACCGCCCTCTGCCCGCGCACGCTTGAAGTAATTGGCATCCTGGAGTTCTTGAAAAACGCCGAAATCAAGCAGTGGTGTGCAGTCGTACACGCCAAGCTCTCCATTGGAGAACGTGATCTTCAACTGATGCCCGTCTCCTGGTACAACGTCTTTCACCCGCGGATTCATAGGCTACCTCAATGGGTCAATCTTGAATGGATGCTGGCCGCTCACAGCCAGTTCCCAGTCAGCCATCAACTCGTCACGATGAAGCTCGACCCAGGCAAGTACCAATTTCATCTTCCCGTGAGGAAGCGAACCCTCGAGAACCTCTCCCTCTGGAATCGCAACCACGGCCTCCTGATCTTGGAACCTGGCGTGAATATGAGGTCGATGATGGCGGCGGTTGTCCATGAAGTACATGGAAACAATGATGCCATAAAACATGGAAATGGTAGGCATTGCGACGACCCGTGATGCTGAGCCCGCCGAACGGACTTTCCGTGCCGATCTACCGAGCGCCCCATCGGGCGACTCTAAGTTACGGACACACCGAGCTCCCCCATCAGGTTTGCACCGTGCAAACCCTATGACATTGCGCGATAACCTGTTATGGGGTCGGCTGTTACGACGGACCACTCACGGCCGCTCGACCACCATCGCCACTGCGTTGCCGCCGCCCAAACAGAGGGTGGCGACGCCGCGGCGGGCGTTACGCTGCTCCAGGGCGTTGATCAGCGTGACCAGGATTCGTGTGCCGCTGGCGCCGATCGGGTGGCCGAGGGCGACGCCGCCGCCAAAGACGTTCACGCGGTCCTCATCAATTTCGAGCCCGCGGATGCAGGCCACCATCTGCGAGCTAAACGCCTCGTTGATCTCAAACAAGTCAATGTCGCCGAGCTTCAGGCCGGCCATATCGACCGCCCGGCGTACGGCGCCGACCGGGGCGTAGAACAGCTCCTTGGGCGGTACGCCGAAGGTCGTATGGGACAGGATTATCGCGCGCGGCTTCCAGCCTCGCTGGGTCGCCTGAGCTTCAGACGCCAGCAGGACCATCGCCGCACCGTCGGCAAGCTGCGATGCGTTGCCCGCAGTGGCCGTACCGTCTTTGCCGAAGGCCGGTCGCAGCTTGGCCAGAACCTCGACGGAAGCATCGGGCCGGATCGTCTCGTCGGAGTCAAAGACGATCGTCTTCTTTCCGGCGGGCACTTCGATCGCCGTGATGGAAGACTTGAAGTGTCCGGCTGATTGGGCCGCCGCCGCGCGCTGGTGACTTCTGACGGCGAAGCGGTCCTGGTCTTCCCGAGAGACCTTGTATTTTTCGGCGGTGTAGTCCGCCGCGCAGCCCATCGCCCAACCCTCGAACGGACAGGTCAATCCATCGAGGAGCATGCCGTCGGGCAGGGTCGCGTTCCCGAACTTGACCGCGCCGTTTCTCAGGCCGTGAAGGTAGTGGGGGGCGTTGGACATGTTCTCGATGCCTCCGGCCAGGGCGACGTCGGCGAGGCCCAGCCGGAGGTTGTTGTCGGCGTCCATCACCGCCCGAAGACCCGACCCGCAGACCTGGTTCACCGTCACCGCCGTGATGCTCGGCGAGAGGCCGGCCTTGAGGGCCACTTGTCGGGCGGGGTTTTGACCGACGCCGGCCTGGATCACCTGACCGACGATCGCCAGGTCCACGGCCTCGCTCGGGCAGTTCACGCTCTGGAGGAGATCCCGGGCCACGGCGGCGCCGATTTCGGGCGCCGGCATGGAGGTCAAGGTTCCGAGAAACTTGCCGACGGGGCTTCGCTTTGCCGCAACAATCACATTTTGGGACATGATGACAGCCTCCATTTCGACGTTCCGACGTGCGAAGCATGCGCGCTGCGGAACAACCGCTTACTCCATTGGCATTATATGAGATCGCCGCTTCGGTGTCCCTGCCGCGAGCCAGGGATCGCAAGTGTCGGCGCGTGCGAAACCCCTGGCACCCGCCCGGGGCCGAGGATCAAGGGCTCGCGCAAACCGCCCGAGGCCCGGGAGCAGATTCCGGATTGGTGAGTGATCACACCTCGCCGAGGCGGTTGGGATTCTTGATGAGCGAGCCGGCGATGGTCAGCCGCTGCATCTCGCTGGTCCCTTCGTAGATTTCGGTGATCTTGGCGTCGCGGAGGTGCCGCTCGACCTCGCTCTCCCGGCAATAACCCATGCCGCCGAAGATCTGAATCGCCTGGTTGGCGCAAAAGGTGGCGGTCTCCGACGCGAAGACTTTGGCCATCGCTGCGAGATGCGCGGTGGGTTGCCCGCGATCCTTCAGCCAGCAGCCCTTGTAGAGCAGGGCGCGAGACGCCGCGATCCGGGTGGCCATGTCGGCGATCTTCCATTGGGTGGCCTGATAGTCTGAGATCGGCTTGCCGAATTGCTTGCGATCCATGGCGTAACTGACGGCCCGATCCAGGGCCGATCGAGCGATGCCGAGGGCCTGCGAAGCGATGCCCAGCCGCCCGCCGTCGATCGCGCACAATCCGATGCTCAGTCCGCGGCCGCGCTCGCCCACCAGGTTGCCGGCCGGCACGCGGCAGTTGTCGAAGATCAACTCCACGGTGCTGCTCGCTCGGATGCCGAGTTTGTCCTCATGGGGGCCGACGGTCAGGCCCGGCGTATTTTTTTTGACGAGCAGACAACTTGAATTTCGTTGTTCTCCGGGCTCGGTCCGCACGAACAGCAGAATGACGTCGGCTTCAGCGCCGCTGGTGACCCACATCTTTGTGCCGTTGATGACCCATTCGTCGCCGCGCAGCTCTGCATGACATTTCATTGCGCCGGCGTCGGACCCTGAACCGGCCTCGCTCAGGCTGAAACAGCCCAGCCATTGACCGCCGGCAAGTTTTGGAATCCATTGCTGCTTCTGCTTCTCGGTGCAGTGTTTGAGTAGCGGATCGATCACGAGGGAGTTTTGCACGCTGTTGATGACTCCGACGGATGCGTCGGCATAGGAGAGTTCCTCGACGACCGTTGAGGATGCCAGGGCGTCCATCCCTGATCCGCCGAGTTTCTCGGGCGCACAGATTCCCATGTACCCCATTTCGCCGAGCTGCTTAATGATGTCGGCGGGGAACTCCCCTTTGAGGTCGCGTTCCATCGTTCCGGGAGCAACGACATTCTTTGCAAACTCGCGGATGCTGTCGCGCAGCATCGCGTGGTCTTCGTCCAACTCGAAGCCGAAGGGGATCAATCCGCTGGAATCAGTCAGCACTTCTGCCATAGTCTCCCAATCTCACAGTCAGCCGTTTCCCGCGGCAACGGGCTCATCGGGAGTCGTGCCGCAGCGAATGCCCGCATGCGCCCTCAAGCGCTGCGCCGGCGATACTCCGCACGGGCGATCAACATCCGCTGTACTTCGCTGGAGCCCTCGCCGATTTCGCACAGCTTGCAGTCCCGGAGCAGGCGCTCGACGGAAACGTCTTTGGTGTAGCCGGCGCCGCCGTGAATCTGAATCGACTCCCATCCCACCCGGCTGGCCATTTCGGAGGCGAACAGCTTGGCCATGGAGCAGAGTTTCTTGTCGGGGCGCCCGGCGTCGTGGGTGCAGGCTGCCTGGCGTACAAGCAGACGGGCCGCTTCGATCTGGAGTTCCATGTCGGCCAGCTTCATCTGAATCGCCTGATGGTCATGCAACGGGACCCCAAATGATCGCCGCTCGGCGGCATACTTCACCGCTTCTTCCAGGCAGCCTCGCGCCAAGCCCACGGACAAGGAGCCGATCGTGACACGGCCGCGGTCCAGCACGCGCAACGCATCGACGTAGCCTTCATGAAGCTCGCCGCAGAGATTCTCCTCGGGAATCTCGCAGTTTTCCAACGTGACCGGAACCGTATCGCTGGCGCGCATGCCCATCTTGTCCTCGGGTTCACCGATGATCAGGCCGGGGGTGTCGCGTTCGACGATGAAAGCGGAGATGGTGCGGGCGCCGCGATCCTGTTTGGTCCGGGCCGTGACGACGTAGACTCCGGCGCGCTTTCCGTTTGTGATCCAATGCTTCTGCCCGTTGAGCACCCAACCCGCCGAGGTTTTTTCGGCACGGGTTGTCAGTGCTTCGGCGTCGGTGCCGCAATCCGGTTCACTGAGACACCAGGAGCCAATGACTTCGCCGGCGGCGAGTTTTGGCAGCCAAGTTTCCTTTTGTGATTGGTTGCCGGCGAGGTTGATGTGCGTCGAACAGAGTCCGCTGTGGGCGGCGATCATCAGCGCCGTTCCGCCGCAATGTCTGGCGATCTCTTCAACGACGACCGTCATGGCCAGCAATCCCTGGCCGGCGCCTCCGTAGGCCTCCGGCATCGTCACGCCGAGCAGGCCGATCCTGCCCATCTCTGCGATGACCTCGTCGGGAAGCCATTTGTCGGCATCCCATTGGCGGGCGTAGGGGGCGATTTTTTCCGCGGCGAACGACCGCGTCACGTCCCGGAAACCGATCAGTTCTTCAGGCAGGTTGAAGCTCATTGCGTCGTTTTCTCGCTAAGGCGCATCGAGAGGAATTGGGACAGTGATAGCGTGTCCCAACGGGCCCCAAGTTCACAGCCCCGCTATTATAAATTCATCGTCATCGCGGTCAAATCGTCGGACCTCGCAAGACCCGGAGCAGAACCCCCGGAAAGGCTTCTGGGTTGGATGCCGTGATGGGACGAATCGTGGGCTTTTGCCCCGGCCCTCGCGGGCATCTTGGCGGTGTCGCCTGGGGCTCGCCGGCGCTTCGGGCTGGTTTTACATCGTGCGCCCTTCTCGCCCGGATAAGGTCTTCGTCCCGAAGCTGCACTTCGGAGTGGCTCACCCCGCTGGCCATGGACCAAACACCGGTGGTTGACTTCTTTCTTCTCGAAGGTACGTTCGGCGTCTGCGGATTGGGATATTGTTGCTTTCGAGTTCGGGCAGGCAACGACCTTATTGAACACGATCGTGTCCGAAAGACGATCACGGAGGATCATCATGTCCGGTCATAAGCGATTTCAGGCGGTTTCGTGGGCGGTGGCGTACATTGTCTTCACCGGTCCTGCCGTGGCGCTGGCCATAGACGGGACGCCCGTTTGGTTGCAATCGCCGGTCGGCGCCGCCGGCGCCGGCGCTACCCTGTCTTCGCCGGTCCTGGCCTTCGATCATTTCGGCACGCCCGCTGTTTCGTGGTCGGCCTTTGGGGGGCCGCCGGGGACTGACGCCGTGAGCCGATCCGAACGCTCAGGGTTGGGCTTGTGGGCGACGAGATCCGTTTCAACCGGCGCGGGCCGGCAGACGGCGCTTAGCTTCGATCGTGCCGAACGGCCCGCGATCGCGTGGATTGACGACATCGGCGCCGTGCGTGCTCAGGTCGACGACGGTGCGACCCAAACCGTGGTGGCCAACGGAGCCAACGTCGGCCAGCCGGCGCTTTCTCTCACTCACGATCTGGCCGGAAACCTTCGCGGCGTTTTCAGTGGGGCGACGCCCGGTGCGTTTTCCAGCATCAGTGAATCCGGCGGCGTGGTGTCCAGCGCGAGCGTTGGAACGCTGCCGGGGGTCAACTCGCTGATGGACCTGCGCCTCACAACGGACGGCGGCGGCCTCGCGCACCTGATTGCCAGGGCCGACCTCGCCGCGGGTGGCGAAGGCGTGATCATCGCCTCGGAGCCGAGCTTCGGCGGCAACTGGCCTTCGACCGTCCTGGCGGGCGCCGACACGGTCAACGGCGTCGGCATCGCCAGAGACCCGGGCGATGACAATGTCGCGCTGGCCTACACGACCTTTGAAGCCGGTACGAACACGTCGAGCCTCTTTTACGCCAAGTTTGACGGCATCACACTCAACACCACTCAGGTCTTGTCATCCACGTCGGCTTCCTTCGGCGACATTTCCCTGGCGTTCGACCTCTCGGATGGGCAGCCCGCGATTGCCTTCGAGCAGCAATTGCTCTCGCCATTCTCGGAACAGTTGATGTTCGCCTATCTTGACGCGACCGCGACGTGGCAAACCAGCCTGGTGGATGACACGATTTCGATGAGCAATGCCCAAAACACCCTGCGTGGGCCTTCCTTGGCGTTCGACGACTTTGGCACGAGCTTTCCGGCGATCGCCTACATCGACGCCGATGAATCGCTCGCCGTCGCGTTCGACCCGCCGGGCGTGCCTGAACCGAGTACGCTTTTCCTGCTGGTCTGCGGCCTTGCCATCGTGGCCGTGCGGCGCCGGTAGATCGCGAATCCACCTCTGGCCGTAACACCTTCGGGGCGATTTCGAGCATGGAAGGATGCTTGTTTTCTGTTATCATGCGCACCATTGGCAGTGATTGGCACAGCTTTGACGATCAACAATCGCGGAGGCATCCGATATGGCAGGCGAGAAGATCAGGCAAGGGCAAGGCGGCAGGTTAAGCGTTCCCGATTGCCCGATTCTACCTTTTGTCGAGGGCGACGGGACGGGGCCGGACATTTGGCGGGCGGCGGTGCGGGTCTTCGATGCGGCGGTCGCGAAGGCTTATGGCGGCGAGCGCAAGATCGAATGGAAAGAGGTGCTTGCCGGACAGAAGGCGTTCGACAAGACGGGCAGTTGGCTTCCGGAAGAGACCGTCGCGGCCTTTCGGGAATATCTGGTCGGCATCAAGGGCCCGCTGACCACGCCGGTCGGCGGCGGGATTCGTTCGCTGAACGTCGCCCTGCGTCAGCAGCTCGACTTATACGTTTGTCTGAGACCGGTCCGCTACTTCACCGGTGTACCCAGTCCGGTCAAGCAGCCGGAGTTGACGAACATGGTTATTTTCCGTGAGAACTCGGAGGACATCTACGCCGGCATCGAATACGCCGCCGGCACGCCCGAGTCGCAGAAGCTGCTCGATTTCTTCGCCCGAGAGTTTCCGCGGCAGTTCGATAAGATCCGTTTCGGCGCGAAGGCCAAGGGCGACGCATGGTGCAAGAAGCTTGAAGCCGTCGGCGCGCCTGAGCGCGACCTGCCCGTGCAGGTCGGCGTCGGCATCAAGCCCGCCAGCTATCTCGCCACCGAGCGTCTCGTTCACAGCGCCATCGGCTATGCCGTCATGAATCATCGCAAGAGCGTCACAATCGTCCACAAGGGGAACATCATGAAGTTCACCGAGGGGGCCTTCCGCGACTGGGGATACCAGGTCGCGAGGGACTTCTGGGGGGCTGTCGAACTCGATGGCGGGCCTTGGCACGTCATCAAGGCCGGGGCCAAGATGCCCGGCGCCGGCGAAGGCTGCGTCTCCCCGGACCGCGACATCATCATCAAGGACGTGATCGCCGACGCTTTCTTGCAGCAGATTCTCACCCGCCCGGCCGAGTATGACGTCATCGCCACGATGAATCTCAACGGCGACTATATCTCCGATGCCCTGGCGGCCTGCGTCGGCGGCATCGGCATCGCCCCGGGCGGAAACATCAACTACATCACCGGCTGCGCCATCTTCGAGGCGACCCACGGCACGGCCCCGAAGTATGCCGGCCAGGACAAGGTCAACCCGGGCAGCCTGATCCTCTCCGGCGAGATGATGCTCCGCTACCTGGGCTGGACCGAGGCGGCGGACCTGGTGATCCAGGGCATCTCCGGCGCCATCGCGGCGAAGACCGTGACCTACGACTTCCACCGGCTGATGGAAGGAGCAACCCTGCGGAAATGCAGCGAGTTTGGTGAGGATATCGTGAAGCATATGGGGTGACGACGGTTCCCTGCGCTGTATGATACTCTCACCATGGCTGACTCATGTCCTGACATCGACCGCAAGAAGATCGCGGACTTTTGCCGCCGAAACCACATTCGCCGACTTGCGCTGTTCGGCTCCATTCTTCGCGACGATTTTGGTCCGGATAGCGATGTGGACGTGCTCGTCGAGTTTGAGCCGGACGCCCGAATCGGTTTTGCGTTTATCTCGATCCAGGACGAGCTGAGTGAGCTTCTCGGGCGCCGGGTGGATCTGCTGACGCCGGGTTCGATTCGGGCGGCATATCGAGACGAAATACTCTCGACCGCGAAGGATGTCTATGTCTCGGCATGAGGACAGCACACTTTTGCGGGACATGCTCGAGCACGCTTGCCTGGCTCGGGACGCGGCTCGAGACCGTTCCCGATCAGATTTGGATGCTGATCGGGTTTTTCGGGCCGCCTGCGAGCGCCTGGTCGAGATTATTGGTGAGGCAGCATCGCATGTAACAGAGGAGATGCAGAATGCGCACCCAGAAATACCATGGCGCAAGATGGTTGGCACGCGAAATATCCTGATCCACGGCTACGCCCTGATTGATCTCGACATCTTGTGGAATATATTGGAGATTGATCTTCCAGACTTGGTTGGGAAACTCGAGCAGGTCTTGGGCAAGTAAACTCACGCTTGCCTTTATATGACTCAGACTCGGCGGCGTTGATCATCGAAGGCAACTTCGGCGGCGTCGCCGTGAAGGCGGCGGACCTGGTCGTCCAGGGCATCTCCGGCGCCATCGCGGCGAAGACCGTGACCTACGACTTCCACCGGCTGATGGAGGGAGCAACGCTGCGGAAATGCAGCGAGTTTGGTGAGGATATCGTGCAGCATATGGGGTGACGTAGAGCTGTCGCCCCCAAGGATTCGCTCGGAGCTCCCCGTATTTGGTATTTGTTCTGTCCCACACCCCAAATGGTAGTGTGTCGCCTCAGAGGAGGATTGAGTTCTCGGACCATAGTAGCGCAGGATTTCTGCGCGCAAATCGGGTTTTCCCAAAGTCTGTGCCTCCATCTTGACGACCTATGCGTATATAATTGAAACGTGCGCAGGAATCCTGCGCGAGACGGCGAGACTACCATGCTGATTGAATTCTACGGCAGGAACTTCGGTTGCTTCCGCGACGAATTCCGGCTCTCCATGCTTGCGGCGGACATTGATCCGGATTCAGAGCGTGGCATCGTCGAAGTCAAAGTCAACGGCGATGACGAGCCTCTGCGCCTGCTCCGATGCGCCGCGATATACGGTCCAAACGCCTCTGGAAAGTCTACGGTGCTGCGTGCGGCGTCGGCGCTCGGGTTCCTCCTCAGCTCCTCTGCGGATCAACAATCCGACGAACCTTTGGGACCCTTCGAGCCGTTTCTTCTAGAGGGATCGAGCCTGAGAGATCCGGTCAAACTCGGTATACGAGCCGTGATTCATGGCGGTGTGTTCGAGTATCAAATTGAGTTTGATCAGACGCAGTATCTTACGGAGAACCTCTCCGAGATCACTCCCGTTGACAGGCTAATCCTGTTTGAACGTCGAGGAGAGGATGTGACAGGTGCCTGGAGTTCCAACGAGCGGTTTGAGCTTATATCCGGTTCATTCCGGCCCAATGCACTTCTTCTATCTCTTGCCGACAGGCTTGCGCCGAAACTCGCCCAAGGGATTGCGGTCGGTTTTAGAAGATTGCTAGGCTATTACGACACCACGTGGCCTATGCCATCACGCTATAGTGCTCGGCTCGCGGCCCATCGGGCGTGCAAGGACAAAACTGGTTTTGGGCGTTGGATGCTTGGTTGGATCAAAGATGCCGATCTCGGCGTCGTCGGTTATGATGCACAAGAGTTGCCTGTGCCTAGTGAGGATGTTGATAAATCCTCAGACCAACCTCCAGGTGCTCGGCGACCTACCGAGTTCGAGTTGACGTTCTTACATGCAGGCTCTCGAGGGCCGGTCCAGTTGCCTTACTCGCGAGAGTCAATGGGCACACACAAACTGGTCGCCCTTACACCGTACATTCACGATCTCGTGCGTGGAGGCCAAGGCCGTACGTACTTCATTGATGAGATCGGCGCATCGCTTCACCCTCATCTGTTTGAGGGTCTCTTGCGGCATTTCAATTGTGAAATTGAACCGGAATCCGTCCGGGGCCAGCTCATCTTTGCAACTCACGAGACTGCCATGCTTGACACCGAGGCCAAGAATGCGACTCTCCGGCGCGACCAAGTCTACTTTACGGAGAAGGATGTGACCGGTGGAAGCCGCTTGTACTCCCTAGCAGAATTCAAGGAGCGGAATAACCTCAACTTGCGCAGGCGTTATCTCCAGGGCCGATATGGGGCTTTACCATCACTCGGTCAGTTTGGAGACTGACTGGTGGCCGGCGCGCGCAAGAGCAGGCACTCGAAGCACGGTCGCTCAAAGCGTGAACGATATGGACAGCGAAGTGTTGCGACTCGGTCGCCGCTTCCCATCGTAGTGATCGTATGTGACGACACGGTGACAGCTCCCGCTTACTTCGCGGAACTCCAGCGTCTGTGCAAACAGCACGTCACGCTCAGGGTCGTTCCTGCATCGCACAAAGGCGCATCACCTCCAGCGGTCGTGGATCAGGCCATGAGTGAGCACGCGGAGTTGGAGAAACCCGCGGGAGATGAGAACGACACCAACATCGTCTGGGCTGTTCTCGATTTGGAACGCGAGGGAAATCGTCGCAAGCAAGCAGAAACCGAAAAGAAGCGTGCCGAGGGTGGCGGCGTCAAGGTGGCTCTCTCAAACCCGTGTTACGAGGTCTGGACGCTTCTACACCTTGAAGACACCGGGGAACATTTCGAAAACTGTGGCAAGGTTCTCAATCGAGTGAAGAAAGCCTGGAAAGAGGGATTCGGCCAAGCTTTCGGCCCAAAGGCACAGGCGGACTTCTCGAAGATCATAGACTTACGTCAGAAATCTGCAAAACGAGCGAAGCAACATCAACAGAACGATGATCCATCCTGGACGGAAGTATACAAGATCACCGAGGACATCGAGGCTATCGTGCAAGCCGCCGGCGCCAAATATAAGTAGCGCCTATAGCAGCGGTGCCGCAAGAGCTCCGCGACACATTATCTTACGACATACTGTGGTGCCGATAGTGTCCCCAACAACATCACGGCGTACCCATCACAGGGCCGGCAGGCGCTTGCGCGGCTTCTTGTCTTTTGAGTTCGGCTCTTTCTTCGCACCCTTGTTCGGCTGCGTTGTCGGCTTGCGGGGTTCTCTTGCCGCGCGGGGCTCTCTCTGTCTGCGTCCTTCTCTCGCCCCGCGGGGTTCTCTCACGTCGCGCAATTCTCTATCTCCACGCGCGCCTCTTTCCTCGCGCGGCTCTCTCGGCTTGGGCAGGGCCTTGCGTGGCAGTTTCTCGTCGCGGTTGGCCGTGTGGTAGGCAAACGACGCCATGAGGACGGCCGCCTGCATCACGTCGCCCTTGATGATTCGCTCGTAGGAATCCATGTTGGTGTGGTGGGTTCGCGTGTTGTAGTCGATGCGGTCCTGGATGAATTGAAAGCCAGGGAGGCCGACGGCGTCGAACGAGAGGTGGTCGGTGCCGCCGGTGTTGCGGAGGGTCGTCGTCGTCGCATCGAGGTCGTGGAACGGTTTCAGATATGCCTCGAAGATGGGTCGGACGGCTGCATTGCCCTGGCAGTAGATGCCGCGAATTTTTCCCGTGCCATTGTCGAGGTTGAAATAGGCCGAGAGCCTTTCGTGATCCGGCTGGAGTTCCATCGTGTCGCGGTCGCCGAAGTGCTTTTTGACGTAGGCCCGGGAGCCGAGCAGGCCCTGCTCTTCGCCGGTCCAGAGCGCGACGCGGATCGTCCGCCGGGGCTCGGCTCCGATGGCCTTGAGGATGCGCGCCGCCTCCATGGCAACGGCACAACCAGCGGCATTGTCTGTCGCCCCGGGCGAGGATTGCCACGAGTCCAGGTGTCCGCCGAGCATGACCAATTCATCTTTCAGCTTCGGATCGGCGCCGGGAATCTCCGCGACGACGTTGTAACCGTCGGTGTCCTCGATGAAATGGTTCTTGATGTCGATCTTGAGGGTGACGGGAACGTCCTTCTTCAGAAGCCGGGCAATCCGCCCATAGTGTTCGTAGGAAACGACCAGAGACGGCGGCGCGGGCTCCGCGTCGGCCTCGTGCGACCCGCCGCTCTGAACAAACAGGGTGCCGTGCGCCCCCCGGCTCGGCTCAAGTAAGACGGCAACGCCCTCTTCCTGAAACACCTCGCGCATCTTGTTCCGGAGGGCGCGGCGTGCGCGCCAGGCGTCGCGGTCGAAGTTGCCGAAGCGGCTGAGGCCGGGCTCCGGTGCGTGGGCGATCTCCGCCAGGTCTTTGTCGCTGTGGCGTTCGGCGTCGGGTTCGAAGCTGGTCTCCGGTTCTCGCGGCTCTTCCGTCATGACGATGGCGCCTTCGAGTTTGCCTTCATATTGTTCCAGGTCTTCGACCGATTTGGCGTCGATGAGTATGGGAGTGCCGGTGATCGTCCCGTCCGTCCCCGGCGTCCACACCTTTGGGTAGGCGATGACGTTGACGTAGCTCGGTTCCAGCATCTCGATGGAGAAGTGCTCGACCTCCCAGCCGCGTCCGAACTCGCCCCACCGCTCCAGCCTCGCGTTTTCCAGACCCCAATCAACCATCTCGTCCCGGCACCATTCGGCGGCGCCCTTCAAGCCGGGCGATCCGGTCAGCCTCGGCCCGTGAACGTCAGTCATGTATGACAGGGTCTCCATGATTCGCGAATGGTTGAACCCCTCTTCGCGAATGCTCGAGATGATTTGCAGATCGACGGGTTCGCCTGCGAAGAGACGGATCGGTGCGATCAGGATACACACAACCGGCAACAACAATCGAAGTTTCATCGGGTTCCCCTCCAGAAGTTTAGAACCAGGCAGGCAGGGTGGGCACATGGCCCGTTCCGCTGCAATGCGGAATATCCAGGGCTCAGGTTGGGGCCATGACGGTTAGGCACGGGGTCGGCGTGCCAACAGCAGTGACCGGAATCCATGATACCAGGAACGAAAGGCGAAAACAAGCGGTGCGCTCGTCGCCAATCATAGGGATGATGCGTGAGATTCCGGGCTTGCGAACGCAGAATGGAATTGTCCCTGGGCGGGTTGTCGTTATGATCAGCGGCGTATGACCATCAACGTGAAACGCGTTTATGATCCCGTTGCCGATTCGGATGGTCTGCGGATTCTGGTCGAGAGATTGTGGCCGCGTGGTCTCACGAAAGAGAAGGCGGCGATTGACCATTGGTGGAAAGACGTGGCGCCCAGCGCGGCGTTGCGGACGTGGTATGGGCATGACCCGGAGAAGTGGCCGGAGTTCCAGAAGCGATATTGGCAAGAACTCGCGGAGCAGCGGTCGGTGCTGCGGTCCCTGCTGCTCACCTCGGCGGGTCGGGCGAAGACCTTCGTGTATGCGGCCCGGGATCAGAAGCATAACAGTGCCCGCCTGCTCCTGGAGTTTCTGCAAAGCGGGCCCGGCAGTGATCTGAAGTAACACCCCCGTCGACAGGAGATAAGCTCGCATGAACCCAAGCCGTCGAACCGTACTCAAGAGCGGAGGGCTCGCCCTGATCGGCAGCGGCCTGTTGTCGCGCATCGACAAGGTCGCGGCCATGCAGGACACTTCTTCCACGTCACTGACACGAGCGCTCGCAGGTCAAGCCGGCGGCATGAGCCGGTCGCTGTTTCTCAAACCGCGTCCGGACGCCGAAGGCCCGCCGCCGCCCGCCACGGCCGACAGGCTGCCGCTGTCCTGGAACAAGGCGACGGTTCGACGGTTCAAGGCCAAGCTCGCTGAGCGCGGGATCAAGGCCTTCCTCGTTCGGGCACCGCTGAACATCACTTACCTGACCGGCTACTGGCACACAACGACGGAACGGCCGCAGGCAGTGTTTATGAACGCGGGGGATGCCGATCCGTGGTTTTTCTATCCTGGTCTGGATCGCGACAGCGTTACGACCTGGTGGTTCGGCGGCGGGCGGATGTATTTTGATTTTCACCATGCCGAAGGCGCCTTTCCCCATGAGGGAAAGGTTCAACAGGGCGAGAAAGTAGACCTGTTCGAGTTTATGCTCGAGGGTCTGAAGGAACACGGCATCGAGGGGGACAAGATCGCCATCGACGGGGAACTGTATCCCTCCGAAATGGCCAAGGCCAACAAGGTTCTGCCGAAAGTCGAGTGGGTAGACGTCAAGAAGGACCTTATGGGCATGCGGCAGGTCAAGACGCCGGAGGAACTCGCTCTCTGGCGGCGGGCCTACGTCTACTTCGATCGGGCCCATGCCTTCGCCCGTGACTATATCCTCACCCACGGCACGGACATTACGGATTACGAAGTCAAGGTCGCGACGGAGCTATGGATCAACGATCAGCTCTATTCAGACCTGAAGCTGGCGCTCGGCGCGTTGCACCACGGTGTGCGCAGCCACGTGGGGCTCGGTGTTCGGGCTGGGCCGCTGACCGGTTATCCGCACCCCAACCAGCCTTACTACAATCGCATCGGCCGCAACATGGCCCTGCAAATCTCCGGTGCCGCCCGGATCGGGGGCTACGGACACGAAAACTATCGCGCCTTCATTATTGCCGACGGCGCGGGTCGCATTGATCCGCACATGCAGAAACTTTGGGAGGTCAGCCGGCACTGCTGCGACATGCAATTGGAGCAATCGATCGAGGGTGTGACGTGCTCGCACCTTGCCTATTTGATTCACAAGTATCAGGTCGATCAGGGCGTGCAGGAGTACATCTACCATCGGCCGGCCCACGGTGCCGGCGTCGAGGGACACCAATCGCCGTACATCGCGCTCGGTGACTACACCATGCTGCGGCAGAATATGTGCTTCTCGCAGGAGCCGGGCCTGTACGACCCGAAGAACAACTGCGGCTTCAACTGGAGCGATACCATCGTCGTCGGCAGGAAGGCGGGCTATCGGATGAGCTTCGTGCCGTACAGCAAGGAGTGGTGCTGGCTCAAGCTGTAGCCTGAACCGGGTCAGTCATGCCTGATTGAATGGACCCGAAACGGCGAGCTGTGTTTGATGAGCGATACGGGTCAGGACTTGGTCATTGCTTGCGTTACGGCGCGCCGCGTAGCATGATTACAGCATCTTTCGGCGTCATTTTTCTCCCCGCTTGATCATTGTCTGCGTAGGCAGGCGGTTTGATGTCCTGGTGAATTCGGCTTGGCCCGTGCCGACAGGGAGTTGAGGTCAATGACGGCTTGGCTCTGGATTATGTTCTTGGCGGTTGTCTTGGCGCTTCTCGCCATAGACCTGGGCGTCTTCCATCGAAGATCACACGTGATCAAGATTTCAGAGGGCGCCTGTTGGACCACTTTGTGGGTCGTCCTGGCGTTGATCTTCAATGTGTTGGTTTATTATCTGTATGAACATCACATACTCGGCATCGGCCGGGAAATCGGTCACGAACTCAGCGGCGAACAGGCTGCGTTGCAGTTCTTCACGGGGTACGTCATTGAGAAGTCGCTCAGCCTCGACAACATCTTCATCATCGCGCTGATATTCACGTACTTCGGGATCCCCGCCGCCCACCAGCATCGCGTCCTGTTTTGGGGCATCCTGGGGGCCCTTGTCCTGCGGGGAGGAATGATCGCTGCGGGGACGGCTCTGATCCACCGATTCTCATGGATAACCTACGTTTTTGGCGGTCTGTTGATGCTCACGGCCGTCAAGATGCTGATCGCCCGCCACGACAACATCGAACCGAACAAGAACCCGCTGGTTAGGATCGCCCGCAAACTCTTCCCCGTCAGCTCTGAATTGGACGGACAGAAGTTTTTCACGCTGGTCGATGGCCGGCGGGCCGTCACTCCGTTGCTGCTGGTGCTGCTGGTTGTAGAAAGCACGGACGTCCTCTTCGCCGTGGATTCGATCCCGGCGATATTCGCGGTGACCAGTGATCCGTTCCTCATTTTCACATCGAATGTCTTCGCCATTCTGGGCCTGCGGTCGCTCTATTTCGTGCTCGCCGGAGTGATGGACCGGTTCCGCTATTTGAAAATGAGCCTGGTGTTTCTGCTGGCCTTCGTCGGCGTCAAGATGCTACTTGCCCATCATTACCCGATTCCCACCCTGGTGTCGCTCGCGATTATCAGCGGCATCCTATCGGTGGGCGTTCTCGCCTCGATATTCGCCGGTGATCGCGATAGTGCGGCTCTCTACGCACCGCCGGCGGAGGGAATGGATGATTGGGTGGAGTATTCATGGAAACGGCTTCGACGCGTGGCGATCCTGCTACTCGGCGCGAGCACGTTGGTCGTCGGACTGGCCATGATTATCTTGCCGGGTCCCGCCATTTTGGTCATCCCCGCGGGCCTCGCGATTCTCGGGACGGAGTTTTTGTGGGCCAAGAAAGTGCTGATCAGAATGAGACGGAGCGGAGGAGCGATCCTCAGTAGGTTAAAGGGTCGTGCGCCACAGGACCAGAGTTCGGATATCGCGGACGATGCGTGTAAGGACGGGAAATGATTCTTCTCGCCACCGGGAGATTCCGGACAAGCTCACTTCCGAAGAGAGATTGCCGGCGCGGTCATTGTCTGGCTCCCGATACCCGGGGATTCAGGACTCGGTCGTCGCTTGCGTTTGGGCTTGTCGGCGTTCGATTCTCCAGCCGATGAAGAGGCCGATTTCGAAGAGGACCTGCATCGGCACGGCGAGCATCATCATCGTGCCGGCGTCGGGTGAAGGCGTCAGGACGGCGGCCAGGATGGCGATACCGAGGATGACGTACTTCCGCGCCGCCGACATTTGTTTCGCACTGATGATGCGCAGGGCAATCAGGAATACGACGACGATGGGAATCTGAAAACCCAGTCCGAACGCCAGGCCCAGATTAACGACGAAGCCCAGGTATTGAGCGATGCTCATGAGCGGCTGCACCAACTGCTTGGCGCTGAGCTTCTCCAGCCTCGCGGCATAGGTCTCGTCGCCGAGTTGGACGTTGATCGTTTGCCGATTTGGGTTGAACCAGACTTGTCCGTCAGCCGGCTGTTGCGGATCGGGCTCGAGGATCGGGACCAGCACCGGCGGGGCGGACGGCTGGGTGGTGGCGACTTGCTGATGGTTGTTCTTCGATAAGAAGTTGTAGAGCGCGTTGTTGTCGTCGGGAAACGGGAACCAGGTGGACATGTTGATGAGGAAGGTGATCAGGCCCGACAGGACCACGACGACCATGAACGATGCGCCAATGACGAAGAGGACGATCGAGGTGGGTGCGAAGAGCCTCACGAGTTTTTTTTCGGCGGGGTAGAGGCCGGCGGCGATGAACTTCCACATCTGATAGAGAACCCACGGCGTGGCGAGGACGACGCCGAACTTCAGCGAGATTTTGAAATACTCCATGAAGGCTTCGGTGGGGTCGAGCTGGACCATTCGCGGGTCGAAGCCGAGATTCTCCATGGCAGCGATGTAGGGAGCGGTGAGAATGCCGATGATGAGGTCGCCGAAGTGGAAGCAGAGGATCGTGGCGATCAGCAGGCCCAGAAGTGACCAGATCACGCGCCGGCGCAGTTCTTCGATGTGGTCGCCGAAGGACATTCGCACCTTGTCGATTTCGGCGGCGGGATCGATGATCTTCTTGTCACTCGGTGGCATGTTTTCGCCGGAGATACCGCGAATGAATTGGGCGATGCAGGGCTCGAACCTGCGACCCCCTCGGTGTAAACGAGGTGCTCTGGCCAACTGAGCTAATCGCCCAGGGTCTCAACGGACGAGTATGCCCCCAACGCCCGTTTCTGCCAAGGCAGGGCCCGGACAAGTGAATGGTTTGGACCTTCCCTCAGGGAGCACTCATCGTAGGGGGCCGGGTCCGAGGTCTTCCTCGGACAAGACCTTGAAGTTGCGTGCCTTGAGGAGGTGTGCGGCCGTTCCCAAGTCGTCCGTGTGAATGGCCAGGGCGGCCCGGCCCGTGGGTCGGACGAGGAGCGGGTAGGCGTAGTCGATGTTGATCTCGCCGGCCAACAGGGCTGAACAGATGGACCGCAGGCCGTGGCCGTGCGGCACTTCCACGACCACCAGTTCTGTTTCGCTGATCGGAAAGGCCTTCTTCTCCAGAATCTTGATGGCTTGTTCGTTGTCATCGCACAGGAGGCGGACGATGGCGCAGTCGATGGCATGGACGATCGACATCCCGACGACCCGGATTTCAGTGCCCTCGAAGGCCTGGAAAAGGCGCATCAGTGCCCCAACGCGGTCATCCAGGAAGACGGAGATCTGTCGCACGGTTGGAGACTCGAAGGTTTCGGCGGTTTCGAAATGAGAAGATCCCAGAGGCATATTCCTTATTCTATCGGATGAAACCCCTCACAGGAACACTTAGTCGTGCAATTTGGCCCCAAACGTGCCCAGGACGTATCATGCATCCCTTTCCGGCGACCAGGAGAATGGAATGGCGGCAACGGTAGCAGACAGGGCGGCGCGCGATTGGCCGGATGCCTCCGGGCGATTCGGCCAATTCGGGGGGCAATATGTGCCGGAAACCCTGATGGTTGCGGTCCGGCAGTTGGAGCAGGCCTACGCCGAGGCCAGGGTGGATGCCGGTTTCTGGGCCGAGCTGGAAGGCTATCTCGGTCAGTATGTCGGCCGGCCCAGCCCGCTGTATTTCGCGCGCCGTCTGAGCGAGCAACTGGGCGGTCCTCGGATTTACCTCAAGCGGGAGGACCTCAACCACACGGGTGCTCATAAGATCAACAACACATTGGGCCAGGCGATGCTCGCCCGCCGAATGGGCAAGACACGAATCATCGCCGAAACCGGAGCCGGTCAGCACGGCGTCGCCACAGCCACGGCCGCGGCGGTTTTCGGCATGGAGTGCGTGGTCTATATGGGGGCCGAGGACATCCGCCGCCAGCGGCTCAACGTCTATCGTATGGAACTCCTGGGCACGCGCGTGGTTCCCGTGCAATCTGGACAGAAGACGCTGAAGGATGCCATTAACGAGGCGATGCGCGACTGGATCGCGACGGTCGACACAACGCACTACGTGATCGGCTCGGTGATGGGGCCACATCCGTTTCCCATGATCGTTCGCGATTTTCAGTCGGTGATCGGGCAGGAGACGCGGCGGCAGACGTTGGAGACGTGCGGCGAGTTGCCGGGCACGGTGGTGGCGTGTGTTGGAGGCGGGAGCAATGCCGCGGGGATGTTCTATCCGTTTATCGAGGACCGGGGCGTCAGGCTGATCGGCGTGGAGGCGGCGGGCGAGGGGCTGGACCGGCGCCATAGCGCGACCCTCGCACGGGGAAAGACCGGCGTGCTGCACGGAATGCAGACGGTTGTCTTGCAGGACGAGGACGGCCAGACGCTGCCGGTGCATTCCGTCTCGGCCGGTCTGGACTATCCCGGCGTGGGGCCGGAGCATGCGTTTTGGGCCCAGAGCGGCCGTGTGGAATACGTCTCGGCCACGGATGACGAAGCCCTGGCGGCGTTCGAGCGATTGAGCCGAACCGAGGGGATCATCCCGGCGTTGGAGACGGCCCATGCGATTGCTCACGTCGTGACGCTGGCGCCGAGCCTTGGCGCTGAGCAAACCGTGGTTGTCAACCTCTCCGGCCGCGGCGACAAGGATTGCATTGAAGTGGCGCGGTTGCGGGGTAAAGCCCTCGGCCACGCTGGAGACGTTTGATCACCGCCGGGCCGAAGCGCCGGTGGAGACTCCGGCGCTGCCCCGCCGACGACGTGAGGCAAGAATCGAACGTGCCTATGGATGCGACCGTCAACCGAATCGATACCGTCCTGGCAGACCAACCGCCGGGGCTTTGGCCGTTCCTGCCGGCGGGCTATCCCGATCTTGAAACTACGGCGGCGTTCTTGAAGGCCCTCGATGCGCTGCCCATCCGCGGCGTGGAATTGGGCATTCCATTCTCCGACCCGATCGCCGACGGCCCGGTGATTCAGCGGGCGTTCAGTGCGGCCTTGTCGGACGGCCTCAAGCTGCGTGACGTTTTCGCGATGGTCTCCGCGCTGCGCGGCGAGGTTCGGTATCCGCTGCTGGCGATGGTTTCGGCGTCGATCGTGTACTGCATCGGCATCGAGGCATTTGTCAGTCATGCGAGCGGCGCCGGTTTCGATGGGTTGATTGTTCCCGACATTTCTCTGGAGGAAGCGCCGCGCCTGGCAGAGGCGACCGGCGGCGCGGGCCTGCGGTTGTCGATGCTCATCGCGCCCACGACGCCGATAGATCGTCGAGAGCGCATCGCAGACGTTTCGTCGGGGTTTCTCTACTACGTCTCCGTGCAGGGGACCACCGGAGCAAGGGCCAGCCTGCCCGCCGACTTGAAGACGAACGTTTGTGAGCTGAAAGACGCGACGGGCTCACCGGTTCTGGTCGGTTTTGGGATCAGCAGTGTCGCACAGGTCCGTGAGGTTTGCCGTTACGCCGACGGGGCCATCGCCGGAAGCGCGATCGTAAGAAGGATCACGGAACTTTGCGAATCGGGGCGGCGCGGTCCGGACATGGTGACAGAAGTGACGGCGTTCATCCGCGAATTGGCGGAGATGTGACGGTCGGGCGGTGTGCGCACCTCGCGTCTGAAAAGCCCGGGGCAGGCCTGCCCTGGGCTTTGGGGTGAAGCCCGTGCGAAGCGCACCCGGTTGGCTGGGCAAGCCGCATCGTTGATTCGGCAGCGTGGAGGCGGCATAATCAAGTCGTGAATCTCGCTGATATGATCACCGGTGATCCGGCGATCAAGGCCCTATTCTCGCGGCTGGGTGAGGCCGAGACTCCCCTTGCTGCCCATGGGCTGTGGGGTTCTGCTGCGCCCATCGCGGCGGCGCTAACCGCGGAGCATCTCGCAAGGCCGATACTCTACCTGACCGCACACCTCGAGCAGGCCGACGACGCGCGCGATGACATGGAGACCATTCTCGAGCGGGCCGTCCGGATTCTGCCTGCCTGGGAGACGCTGCCCGGCGAGGGGAGCGGGGCGAGCGAAATCGGTTCGGAGCGGGCACGCCTGTGCGGCGAGTTGCACCAGCAGAATCGAGCGAATCTCCCAGACGAAAGATTGCGCATCGTCGTGGCCCCGATTCAGGCCATCATCCAGCCTTTGCCCACACCCGCCGCGCTCGATGCCAATTCTCTGTCGCTGGCGGTCGGCCAATCCTACGAGCCGGAGAAGATCGCATCCTGGCTGACGGACCGGGGATTCGAGCGTCTGGACCAGGTCGAGCAACCCGGCGACTTCGCGCTGCGCGGCGGCATTCTGGACATCTTCGCCACGGCCGACGTCGATCCCGTGAGGCTGGAGTTCTTAGGCGACGAGATAGAGTCCATCCGCCAGTTCGAAACCGGCACGCAACGATCCGCTCGGGAATTGACCTCGACGCGCGTGACCCTGCCGCCCGATCCTGCAAAGGCGCTGCCGATCGACACGACGATGTTCATGAGCTATCTCCCGGCGAACACGCTCATGGTGCTGCACGAGCCGGTGGAGATCGCCGAAGTTGCCAGGACGGTGTTGGATCGGTTGGGCAACCCGGTCGGGCATTTTTCTTTTGAGGCGATTCACAAACGGTTGGCGCACCACGGCCAGTTGCACTTGAGCCGATTCCCGTGCGCATCCGTGCCGGACAAGAACACCATCGCCCTGTCCTGCGCCGCGCTGTCGTCCTTCGACGCGAAGGCCTCCGATGCCGTGCGACAACTGTTGCAGCTCGCGGACACGAACCCGGTGATTGTTTACTGCGACAATCAGGGCGAGGCTGACAGGCTCAGAGAGCTGATCGAGCAAGAGCAGGAGTCGGGTGTTGGCGGCGAGGTTGTTGGCGATGAAGACGGAATTAGATTCGATGGGAAGGAATCGTGTGATTCGCACCGGTTGAAAACCGGCGCCACACCACGGGAAACCGGCGCGAGATTGCCGCGGATTGAGACGCGGATTGGCTCGATTCATGCAGGTTTTCGATGGGGGACGAACTCTGGCGCGGCGGTGGAGAACGAGAGTGGGGAACCGTCGGCTTCCGCCGGCGGCGATCGGGATCGTGCGCGGCGCGGCGTGACGGTCCTGCCGCACCACGAGTTGTTCCGGCGATACAGCCTTCGGCGGCGCATCCGCAAGGTTGCAACCAGTCGGCCGATAGAATCGTTCCTCGATCTCGACGATGGCGACTACGTGGTACACGTCGTTCACGGAATCGCAAGGTACGTAGGCATGAAAACCATGCGCAAGGGTGACTCTCGCAAGAGCGAGGAGTTTCTCACCCTCAGGTTCGCCGACTCCAAGACGCTGCACGTTCCCGTCTCGCAGATCGACCTCGTGCAGAAATACGTTGGGGCCAAGGCGATGCGCCCGCCGCTTTCGAAGCTGGGCGGCTCTCGCTGGCAGGCGATGAAGGACAAGGTCGAGCAGGCGGTCAGCGACCTGGCTTCCGACCTGCTTCGGATCCAGGCGTTCCGTGAATCGCAGCCGGGCATCGCCTACCCGCGGGATACGCATTGGCAGAAGGAGTTCGAGGCGGCATTCCCCTACACCGAGACGCCGGACCAGATCACGGTCGTGGGCGACATCAAGGCCGATCAACAGCGGGCCCGACCGATGGATCGCTTGTTGTGCGGGGACGTCGGATACGGCAAGACGGAGTTGGCGATCCGCGCGGCGTTCAAGACGGTTGAGTTTGGCAAGCAGGTTGCCATCCTGGTTCCGACCACGCTCCTGGCCGAGCAGCACTACCAGACGATGAAGGAGCGTCTCGCGGATTATCCGTTTTTGATCGCGTGTCTGAACAGATTTCGTTCGCCGAGACAGCAGGGTGAGATCATTCGTGCGACGAAAAAAGGTCAGGTCGATATCCTGGTCGGCACGCACCGCATCCTGTCGCAGGACGTCGGTTTCTCGGACTTGGGGCTCGTCGTTGTGGATGAGGAGCAGCGATTCGGCGTCGAGCACAAGGAGCGGCTCAAGCACCTTCGTTCGACGGTTGACATTCTCACGCTGACGGCGACGCCGATCCCGAGAACGCTGCATATGGCGATGGTGGGCCTGCGCGACATTTCGAGCCTGGCAACCCCGCCGATGGATCGGCGTTCCATTTCGACCCGTGTCTGTTCATGGTCCGACGATGAAGTGCGGCAGGCGATTCTGAGAGAGTTGAACCGCGAAGGCCAGGTTTTCTTCGTGCATAATCGCGTTCACTCGATCAAGGGCGTTGCCGCGAGGCTTGCCGCCCTCGTGCCCGACGCGCGCATCGTCATCGGCCACGGCCAGATGTCGAGCGACGAGCTGGAAGACGTCATGCTCCGATTCGTACGCCACGAGGCAGACATTCTGGTATGCACCACGATCATCGAAGCCGGTCTGGACATTCCCAATGCCAACACGATCTTCATCGACGGGGCGGATCGTTTTGGTCTGGCTGACATGCACCAATTGCGCGGGCGCGTGGGCCGATACAAGCACCGCGCCTATTGCTACCTGCTGCTCTCACCGGATCGGCCCATGACGAGCACGGCGGCCAAGCGTCTCAAGGCCATCGAAGAGTTCAGCGAACTTGGCGCCGGATTTCGGATCGCCATGCGCGATCTGGAGATTCGCGGCGCCGGGAACATCCTCGGTCCGGAGCAGTCGGGCCACATCGCGGCCGTCGGCTATGAGTTGTACTGCCAACTGCTGGAGAAGAACGTCAGGCGAATGCGCGGTGAGCCTGCTCAGGAGCGCGCGGCGGTACACCTGGAGTTGGACGTGGAGGCGTACATTCCCAAGGCCTACATCGCGTCCGATCGGCAGCGCATGGAATGCTATCGTCGCGTCGCAGCTTGCCGCACGCCGGCCGACGTGGATCAGTTGACCGCCGACCTGACCGATGCGTTCGGCACTTTTCCCCAGACGGTGGAGACGCTGTTGGCGCTGGCGGAGCTTCGCGTGCGTGCGGCGGCCGTTGGCATCAAGACCATCATCAAGCGCGAGCCGGACGTGATCTTCCACTTTGACGGCGAGATCCGAAAGATCGAACCCTGTTTCACACATGCCCGAGGAGACATCAGCCTTCCAGATGCCCATACGCTTTATTGGCGGCCGCCGGATGAGTACTTTCACGGCACCACGCTCCTGACGGTTCTCCGCAATTTGTTCCGTCCGCGACAGGTTCGAGCCGGGCCACCCGAGGCCCAGGTGGCGGGGGCGCTTCCTTCTCCGGAGCAAGCCGGTGAGACGAAGGGCCGGCCGGTGCGTGCCGGTTCGGTCAGGGCGACGCCCAACGCCCTCCCGGCGGATGCGCCAAGGAAACGTCGCCGTGGGAGGTCTGGAGATGGTTCCGGACCGCTTCGGTAGAACCTCTCCCAAAACACGTGGCACCGTTGTTCCACCCGTGTTCTCCGCCGGCTGAAAGCTGGTGCCGCAGGTGTGCTTTGAGGCTGCTGGGAGCCGGCTCCGTGGGAGTGCCGGGGGAAAAATGCTCGGAATTATCGGCGTGTGGGACTGGAAGACAGGTGGCTTGCCCGTAGAATGTAGAGAGGGGTCAACCTCGCAGGAAACACGCCCCGCTTTCGCACACCGCCAGCGGCTATCGGACGATGATCCATCCCTGACCATCCCGGCACCTTAGAGGCCAAGCCCGGGGGGAAATGAGCCGACACGGATTCCGCCGGACTGCGCAGCGGGTGCCGAATACGCCAATAGCCGATCAGACCGTAGGGTCCGCTGTGCGGACCGTAGCGTCCGAGGGGAGGAACGCGGCACATGGGGCAAGGACGATGGCGAACCGGCAGGATGGCCGCCTGGGTGGGCCTCGTCGCAGGGGCGGCGGGTCTGATGGTCGGCGGGGTCATTCCCACGAAAGCCGGAATCCAGACAGCCCCCGCCCGAGCCGATAACTCTGGGCAGGTCGCCCTCGACAACGAAGCCTACCCCCTCGTCGAACCCGTCAACCGTGCCACCGCGGACATGGCTATTCCGGGCCAGCGACCGGGCGCAGATGCGCGGCAGGCCTGGCGGCGCCCTGCCGTTGGGGTTCAGCGAGCGAGTCTCTCTCTCCTCCATGACAACGGGGGGCCGTTGGAGGATTTCGGCCACCCCGCCAGCCAACTGAGCCTGTGTTCCGACGAATGCGCCGACCCGGGCGGCACGATCCCCTGCAACCTTCTGGTGGGAGACGTCACCTGCATTTCATCGGGCATGTTTCGGCCGGAGTTCTTCAAGCTCAACGCGGCGGCGGCGGATGACTTCGTCCTGGAGGACTTCGTTTCCTCGAACACGAACTTTCAAGTTTCGGCGATTCGGGCGGCCTTTGTGTTCTTCTCATCGGGCGCCGCCGGTGCCGAACCGATGCTTACCTGGACCGGCGGCATTCACGTCACCGTCTATGCCAATTCCGTTTTGGATGCACCGGACGGCGTGCCCAACGGCGACGGCACGTTTGCCGGCGACGTCATCGCCACGCAGCTCGTCCAGGCGACAGGCATCAAGCAGATTCTGGTCGGTAGTTGTCTGCCCTGCTGGATCGTGGAGATGCCCGTCAATATCGTCCTGGCGAAGAACACGCGGTACTGGCTGTCGTTGGTCCCGCAGCATCCCGGCCCGCCGCAGTCGTTCTGGTGTTTGTCGCAGACCAACGCCGGCTTCTCCGCTCATCAGGGCGCGGACATCGGTCCGGCGTTCTGGACCGAGATTCTGGGCAATGAAGACACGAGCGGTTGCACCGACCCGTCCCCGCCGCCGGCGTTCACCAACAAAGACTTGTCTTTCCAAATCTTCGGCGAGGAGCTTTCCTCCTCTTTCATCGCCTGTTGCGATTCTTCGACGGGCATCTGTCGTGACGTGGTTGCCCCGATGGACTGCACGCCATTCGAGAGCCGCCAGGCCGGCGCTATTTGCCAGTTTTCCGGTTGCAGGCTCGTCACCGGTGCATGTTGCGACGATTTGGGGGCCAACTGTAGCGATGACATCGACATGGTTGCCTGCCCGCCGCCTGCTCTGCGGTTCACCCCGGATACCTTTTGCAGCAATGTGAGTCCTCCGTGCGGCACGATAGACATTGGAGCCTGTTGCTTCGTCGACATGCCGTGTGCCGAGCTGAACCCCACCGATTGCAGCAACATGGGCGGCACGTGGAATGTTGGGACTTGCGCGGGGTTCCCTTGCCCGCCAGCTAATGACGACTGCGACAACGCAATTTTTATCTCCACCGGAACGGTTCAGTTTGACACGCGCGGCGCGACCACCGATGGTCCCCCCGATCCGATCGGTGCGCCATGCACCGACGTCAACCAGGACATCTGGTTCAGACACGTCGCGACTTGTGATGGCCTGATGATCGTCAGCCTGTGTCTGGGAACCGGCTATGACGCGGCCGTGGCGGTGTACGACGGCTGCGCCTGTGGTGATGCACTCGGACCGCTGCTGGCCTGTGACGACGACTTCTGTGGGAGCGGGGCTGCCGCGGCGCTGGCCACGAACGTGCAGCAGGGCAACTGCTATTTGATTCGTGTGGGTGGGGCGGACAATGCCGTCGGTGCAGGCAATCTGTCCGTACGATGTATTCCTGATCTGACCTGCTGCGCCGGTGACGCCAACGGCGACGAACTGCTGGATGATGCCGACGTACCCGTCCTGATCGCGGCGCTGCTCGATCCGCCGCCGATGGGCACTCCGGCGTTTTGCGGCGCGGACGCGAACGTCGACGGCGCCGTGGACGGGCTCGATATTCAAGCGCTGGTTGACCTGCTCACCGGCGGGGCGCTCTGCCCGCCGCCCGTCACGGGGGCCTGTTGTTTCTCTGACGAGAGTTGCGTCGAGGACACCGTGGACGGTTGCTTCTTCGCCGGGGGAATCTACCAGGAAGACGGAACCATCTGCGAGGCCGATTCCTGTCTGTCGCCCGTGGTCAATTGCTGCCTGGGCGATCTCACCGGCGATGAGGTTCTGGACATGAATGACCTGGCGCCGATGATCGCGGCGCTGGTGAATCCGCCGGTGATCGGTACGGACGCCTTTTGTGCGGCCGATGTCAACGTGGATGGGAGGATTGACGGCGGCGACATTCAATTGTTCGCGGATCGATTGATCGGGGGGACATCCTGTACGCCGCCGGTCGTCGGAGCTTGCTGTCTGGCCGATGGCACGTGCGTGCAGGTCACCCAGATGGCGTGTCTGGTCGCCGACGGAATCTATCAGGGCGACAACTCGCTCTGCACGCCGAATCTTTGCCCGCAACCGCTCTTGTTGGAGTGCTGCCTCGGCGACTTCAATTCGGACGGCATCGCCGACATCCTGGATATCGACGGCTTCGTCGGCGCGACGCTGAACCCTCCGCCCCCGGAGACACCGGATGCGTGTCGGGCTGACATCAATGTGGACACGTTGGTGGACGGAAGTGACATCAGCGGTTTCGTCGACCTGGTTCTGGGCCAGGCGCCATGTCCGCTGCCGGCCAACGATGATTGCGCCAATGCGCGGCTCTTGTCGTGCAACACCATGATCGCGGTGGACAACAGTCAGGCGACCACCGCCGCGGGTGATCCGGACTACAGTTGTCGCTTCGGCGGACCAGGTCAGGGAACCGGAACGCTTTGGTTCTCCTTTGTGGCCATCGATACGACCGCTTTGATCAGCACTTGCAACTCATTTCCGCCTGCGAACGACACCACCGTGGCCGTGTATGACGTGTCATGTCCGACGGCGGGGGATGAGATCGCGTGTAGCGAAGATGCCGGCGGGCTCTGTGGGCGATTGTCGGAGGTCTGTGTCAGCGGCTTGAGCATCGGCCAAACCTACCATGTGGAGGTGTCCTCCTTCGACGCATCCAACCAGGGCTTCATTACGTTGGAGATCATCTGCCCTTGCCCGTGATCTGCGAGGAGATTGGTCGTTACGGCCATGGTCATTCGCCGGACGGTTTTGGTGAAGGATTTGGTGCGCCTGTCGGTGCTCTTACGGCCGATGATCTTGACGCGATTGTTTGGGCAGCTGATGATGCATGGTCGCAACGCGCCGCCGGCGTAGCTCAGTGGTAGAGCACAGCTTTCGTAAAGCTGGGGTCGTGGGTTCGAATCCCACCGCCGGCTGTCTTTCTCCAAACGACCCTGCCATGGATGTGAGTCAGGCGCGCTCGTCGAGATACTCCAACAACAGGTGAATCACGACGAGGTGGAGCTCCTGGATGTGGGCCGAGTGGTCGGCCTGCGTCGTCAGTGCCAGGTCGCAGAGGCCCTCCGCCGGGCTCCCCGGTCGCCCCAGGAAGCCGATGTTGGTCAGGCCCAATTCGCGGCCTTTTTGCAGGGCCTTGAGGATGTTGGGACTCTTGCCGCTGGTAGACATCGCGATGAGGACGTCTCCAGTTTGGCCGAGGCCCGCCACCTGCCGGGCGAAGACCTCTTCATAGCCATAGTCATTCGCAATACAGGTCAGGGCTGCGGGGTCGGCGGCGAGGCAGACTGCGGCCATCGGTGGGCGGTCCCGGGAGAATCGCCCCATCATCTCCTCGGCCAGGTGCAGGGCCTCTGCCGCGGATCCGCCGTTGCCACAGGTCAGCACTTTCTTGCCCGAATCGAGGGCTTGCTGAATGGCTTGTGCGATGTGTTCGATGGTGTCGGCGGCGTCGACGATCCGACCGAGCGATGCAAGATGCGCTTCCATTGATTGGCGAAGACTGGGCGGCGTAGGCATCGCGGCTCTCACAATGGGTCGGCTTTGAGATGCGCCGCATCATCGGACCCGTCGCGGCCGGCGTCAAGGCGAGAGCTTCCACGCCGTTTTATTCCCTGTCTTCGAGGGCTTCTGCGGCTTGGCTTTCTTTTTCAGGCTGCGCAAAAAAAACGGCGGCCCGCACCAGTTTCTGTGCGAGCCGCCGGGTGTGAACAACAGGTGAGTCGAAACGAGAATACTCGTTCAGGGAATCAGGCACGCATCTGAACGGCTGCCCAGATTGCATGTTCCGTCCCAAACGGGGGGGGCGGGGCTGGGGGGTCCGTTTATGGCTGGACGCCCCTGCCCGGGGTCGACATTCGCCGTCGCATTGGCCACGACCGTGTAGATATTGTCTCGACCGCGCGAGGATTGCAGCCCCGCGAAGTTGCCGGACAGGCCGGTATCGGGGCTCTTCTCGAACGTGACATGGTCGTCCTGAAAGAGGACATTCTGGCCTTCTCGGTTGGTGTGATTGCGGCTGTTGCCCCGGAAGGCCGAATTGCGATCATTCGTGATGTCCTCGCTGATTAGCCCCCCTTTCACGTACGGATTGGCGTCCGCCATGATGGGAAAGGTCGGCTCGGAGGAGGTTCCGACGATTTGCCGATTCGGATCGTGCTGATACTGATACCCATAGCTCAGATTTCCAGACCCCCCGAAATCAAAATAGGCGGTCGTGTCCGTGGCACGATCTGGGTTGTCTATCGTGCTCGGGCAGATGAACTGCTTCGGGGTGCTGTTGTTGGCTCGCACAACGGACCACATGTCAACGGTGGTAGAGGGTTTACCCGTCGTTGACGGCTCGGTTGTCCGGTCCTTTGAGTCGAAGAGTTGCACCTGGCCCTCGGACGCCGTGTTCGGCGGAAACCCAGGTATTCCGCCCAAGGCCGGGAAAACCCCCGGGTCGTCCTGGGCGTACAGGTAATACGCCTGCCCAATGCCGCGGAGGTTCGCCGAACACACCGTGCGCTTGGACAGCTCTCTCGCACGCGAGAGGCTGGGCAGCAGGATCGAGATCAACAACGCGATGATCGCGATCACCACCAACAACTCAATCAGGGTAAAAGCTCTGTATCGTTTCACAGCGATACCTCCTCACGACAACGAATTAACTTCTGGTCAAAGGCCACTCACGAGTCTGATCCGAATGAAATAAACGGAATAAGAGCTTCCATTTTGACCGGATCCCATGGTGCCGAACCGGTCAGGAACCGATTCTCAGACTCGTCGCAGTTCCTTTGCCTGGATCATGCCCGCCCGTTGCCTTAGCGGGCATCTCCCGCTCCACCCGAGAAGTCCACGACACCTGCTGCCAGGGGCCCGGGGGAACCAACTTGGTCGCCAACCGCGTGATTGGCGATTACACACACGTTGCCTGGTTGAAACTTAGTTCGTGCTCTTTCCACTCATGCTCTGGGGGGTCGCGTCGCCCGCGTGACGCTCACGGGATATCGACCAACGAAACTGCGGGAGGAACTGGAGGAAGGACATCGAGGAGGGATCGCGCTGCCGACTTACGGCTTCCGCGCGAAGCAAATCATGACACAGTATGATAACGGGATGACGGTATGGTCCTCGTTGGCTGTCGAATCCTCACAGATCAACTCGCGGTACACTGACTCTTACTTATCGACCTATTCTAGCCGGTTCTTGTGGACGCCGTCAACCGCCCGGAGCGATTCCTGGCTGGAAAGTTCCAATCTCACCCTCCGCCGTTCTGTTCCGTCGCCTCAGTTCCCCAGGTCCTGGAGGTCGATGGCATCAACGTCGAATTGTCCGACCCCCAATCTCGCGGCGGTCACGAGCTGTCTGGGGGCCCGTGAGCCCGGCAGGAGGGGGCCTAATTGATGTAACGATCTGATTTCATTGAGGATACCGTATGCGATGGCGTCGCATGCCACCGGATCTCGGCTGAACAACAGTGTGCCTACGGAGTCCATTTCCCTGGCTCCCGCTTCCGGGCCTCCATCGAAAACAGCTCGTAACCCATTAACAATGTTTAACTTAAGTCTGTCTCGTATGGGAGGCGAAGCCACAATTTCGCCGATGGCCGGATCACAGCCGTTGGCGTGGAACGACGCTGGATGGCGGATCAGGCCGTGCGACAGATTCTTGAGGCAGCAGGTCATGGTCGCCCGATGGTGGGTCTTGAGGAACGGAACATTGATGATGGCCGTGGCCTGATCCAGGGCCGCGAGAAAGGAATCCTTCCCCGACGTGCCGAAATCCACCACCGATCCTTGCCATCGGTAGTCCGGTGCCTTGGTTTTGTAGGGCCTGGGCGGGTAGTCGCCGGCCTCCAGAAGCATGATTCGTTCGGGGGCCCACCCGGAGCGGACCAGGGAATCGACCAATTCAATCGCGAGGGCCGGGCACGTGCCGATCTGCTGACGGCCGGACCGATTGAACTTGATCAGGATTACGTCATCCGGTGCGAGGATGTCGTGCCAGGCGTCGGCGGCCGTCTTGGCTCCAGTCAGGCGCCGAAGCCCCTCAACCAAATAGTCCCTCAGTAGATCCCTCTGCACGATCCGAACGGGAATCATCCGCTGGTCCGTGATTCGCACCACCCTGGATGGCAGCCGGGCGGGTGTCAGTGCCTGCACGTCGGTCGTTGTTAGCAACGCCGATAGGGTTTCCGGGCTGATGAGCCCGAGCGCAGGAACCAGGGCGGTCCCGGTTGCCGTGCGGAGGGCCGTCTGAATGAACTCGCGGCGGGATGGGCACCGGACTCGGTTGAACCTCGGATTCTCGGCGGCGACACGGCTCACTTTGACAGGCCCTCGTGGTTTGCTAGTTTATCGACCGAGCTTTCATCGCACTGCACTCCGGGCATCGGCGAAAGGCTGCGTGCGGAACACGCCGGAAAGTGCGAACCCGGCGCTGGCGCTTAGGGCTCTGATGAGGGTGCCGAACTATGGTGTCCTGCGATGGAGCGAGCCGACCTCTGCCCCATCGAAAGTGGTCCGGGTCTGCCGGCGGATTGCTTTTTCGGCGAGGAGAGCCAGCAGATGGCAGATCCGATCACTGAGCAGTATGAGGCCCTTAAGTCGTCCTTTGAGGCGGCCGGCCAGGACCATGTTTTTGCATTCTGGCGTGAATTGTCAGGTGACCAGAGGCGTCAACTCCTCGGCGACCTGGCGTGCATCGACGTTGGGAGATTGCCGGAATTGCGCCGGATCGTGCAGAAGGCCGATGCCGGTCCAGCCTCGCCGATTGACTTGGCGCCGGCCGCGGTGATCCCACGCGAATCCGCCGATCACGAGATTGTTGAACGGGGCAGGGCACTTCTGGCCGCCAGCAAGGTGGCCGCGTTGACCGTTGCCGGTGGGCAGGGGACACGTTTGGGGTTTGACGGGCCGAAAGGCGCCTTCCCGATTTCTCCGGTCACGAATAAGACGCTGTTTCAGCTCTTCGCTGAGTCGATTCTGGCGACGGGTCGGCGCTACGGTCCGCCGATCATGTGGTACATCATGACCAGCCCGGAGAACGCCCGGGACACGCGGAGTTTCTTCGCGTCGCATCGGTTCTTCGGCCTGTCGCGGGAACAGGTCCGGTTCTTCCCGCAAGGCGTCCTGCCGTCGTTCGACCCGACGGGTCGCATCCTGCTGAGCGACAAACATCGCCTTGCTCTGTCGCCCGACGGGCACGGGGGGTCGCTTCTGGCGATGGCGTCCACCGGCACCTTGGCCGACATGGCGGCGCGAGGCGTAGAACAGATCAGCTACTCTCAAGTGGATAACCCGTTGGTGGCGTGTCTGGATCCGGTCTTCATCGGACTCCACGACGCTCACGGAAGTGACATGTCCAGCAAGACGCTGCCGAAGGCGGATGACCTTGAGCGCGTGGGAAACTTCGCCCTGGCGGGTGGCCGCCTGACGGTCATTGAGTATTCCGATTTACCGGAAGCACTTGCCCACGCGAGGGACGAAGACGGTTCGCGACGGTTCGACGCCGCCAATGTTGCGATCCACCTCCTCTCTCGTTCGTTCGTGGAGGCACTGACGGCGGAGACGAGCGGTTTTGCGCTGCCGTGGCACGTCGCTAGGAAGAAAGTGCCTTGTGTCGATCTGAGCACGGGCGAGCGCGTCGACCCTTCCACGCCCAATGCGGTCAAGCTCGAAGCGTTCGTCTTTGACGCCCTGCCGCTGGCGAAGAACCCGATCCTGGTCGGCACTTCGCGCGCGGAGGAGTTCAGCCCGGTAAAGAACAAGACGGGCGTCGATTCCGTTGACACGGCTCGTCGAGACATGAGCCTGCGGGCGGCCCGGTGGTTGGAACGTGCGGGCATGAAGATTCCGCGTGATGCACAAGGCAATCCGACAGCCTCGTACGAAATCAGTCCTCTGGTCGCATTGGATGCTGAAGAACTGGCGCAGCGCGCGGCAGCGGGCGGTCTGCTCCCGGCCGAACCTCCGGTGGCCGGCGAAGGTTTTTACCTAAAGGCATAGTCGCTTCGAGATAGATCCCAGGCATCGTTCCAACCAGGCTATTCAACGATTCGACCCATTCCCCCGAGGCTGGCCCTCCCGTCGTCGGACAAGATCCTCCAAGGCTTGGCGAGCGGGGGCATGATTGGGATTGATGGCCAATGCTTTTTGGAACGCGACCGAGGCTTCGTCGGGTCTGTCCAAGTCTTGCAAGGCGACCCCGAGGTAGTAGTGGGCATCAAAGAAGCTCGGGTCCAACTGTATGCACTTATGGAACTCCGCAATTGCGGCCTCCAAGTCTTGCCGGCGCATGAGAAGGCCGGCGAGTTTGAATCGGGCGGAAACCTGGGCGGGGTCGATGCTGAGCAGGAGACGAAACTGTTCCTCTGCTTCCTTGAACTGCTCCAACTGCCCCAACAAGAGACTCAAATTGAACCGAGCATCGATGCGATTGGGTTCCAGATCCAGAATCTTTCGATACTGCTCGGTTGCTTCTGCGGGGCGGTCAGTGTGTATAAGTGCGAAGGCCAGCCCGGTGCGTATAGGGATTTCGCCGGGCCCGGGCTCCAAGCCCTCTTTCAACGGGCCGACGGCTTCTTCAAAGCGTTTCATATCGACAAGCGTAAGGCCGAGTCCCGTGTGTGCGGGCGAATAACTCGGATCGGTTTTGATTGCTCGCTGATAGGCGTCAGCGGCGCCTTCAAGTTTGCCGGCAGTTCGTAGTGCAGCGCCCAATGAAACGTATGCGGCCGTATTCTCAGGGCGTTGCGCAACGACATTCGCCCACATGTCGGCAGCACTGTAATAGAGCTTATTGTGCCGCAGTGTCGCGGCGCACAGCGCGATGGTCGTGGCCAGAACCAACACTACGAGAATGGATGAGTAGGTTGTTTTGCTGGTAGTTGCACGGTGTCCCAGTCGCACGTTGACGCGATGGCAGCAAAGGACAGCGCCTGTGACCACAGCCGCGAGTGGCAAGTACATTCGATGCTCGAAGGCGAGATTCCTGATCGGAATGAAGCTTGAGGTAGGCGCCAGGATCAGCAGGAACCACGCGCCCATGATCGCCGCCGGGGACCGCCGCCAAGCTGCAACAATGGTCACAACGGCAATAGCAACGATTGGAACGGTCGAAAAGACGATTTCGGATGCCGTTCGGGCGACCTGCCAGTCGTAGTCCAGACACAGGCCACGGGGCCAGAACGCCAGACGCAAATAGTGCAAGATGACCCCCGGTTGCGTCGCCAGGTATTCCAGCGGCGTCACTGCTTTGTAACCGAACCCCACACTGGCGGGCCCTGTCGGATCGGGATTGAACACGCCTCCAACCACTCCGACCATCACGAGGAGAAGCCAGCTTGCGGTGAGCCCGAGATACATAATCCAGCGTTTCCTGAGCGCATCCACGATGGAGGCCGAGAGCAACGTGCGATCGAAGAACAGCACGAACAAAGGGGCCGTTACCATCACAGCTTTGCTGAGCATGCCGCTGGCGCAGGCGACAATGGCCATGATCATCCAGGACGTCGACCGCCTGGAGTCCGTAGACCGTATAGCGCAGTACACTGTCAGCAGGTAGAACAATCCCATCATGGATTCAGCGCGCTGGATAATGTAGGTCACACTCTCGGTTTGGAGTGGATGCACGGTCCAGAGCACGGCAACGGCCAATGCCAACCAGCCAGCGGCCTCTCCACACGATTGGGAAAGTCGAGGCAGGCTCAAAGTTCTGCGGACGACGCCGAAGAGCGTTAAGGCTGCAAGGAGATGCACGATAAGATTAACGGCATGGTAGCCACCGGGATTCAAATGACCGAAGTGGTGATTCATCGCCAGCGACAGACTCACCAGCGGGCGCCGTGTTTTGAGATGCGCGAGGGGAGACAGCTCGTGGATTGTCTCACTTGCGACAATGTGAGGATAGTCGTCGTAGAGGAAGACCCCGAAAAAACTGTTCGCGTAAGCAATCAGCCCGACGACGATGATGAGGCCGGCGCAGATGGCTGTGTGGGGTTCCTCGAAGTGGCGGGTTTTGGGCGATTTCGTGTGATTACCCTGTTTGCGTCGCCCGGGTAGTCTGGAAGTCGCCCGTTTTCTCATTTTACTCTCTTAGGGTTTTGGCAAAGTGGTTTGGATTCTCAGAGAGCGCCAAGTGCCGCCGCGCGAACCCAGATGAGAGTTCGACGACTGTGACGGATTGGCGGATTCTGGCGGCCGTGGAAGGCGGATCAGACCGACTTTCTGATCACCGACCATCAGGTCGCCTCGGTGGCCGGCTCATCGTGCAGCGATGCCATGGCGGCGTGCTTCTGGTGACGGCGATGGTCAAACCAGAAGTTGATGATCAGAACGGCCACGCCGATCATGAGCAAAGCATCAGCGACGTTGAACACCCAGGGCCAGAGAGAATAGTTTCCGATCCTGGCATCAATCTTGATGAAGTCGCGGACGACCGGCTGTCTGCCGGAACGCGGATCGATCGGCTGTTTCCAGGACCGTTCGTTTCCACCGTAGGGGAAATCGCCCAAGGTAATGTAGGCCGAGTTGGCGTGTTGGTCGTCCTGCACGAGGACACCAATGTCGCGTCGGCCATCCGGCGTGTAGACAACGTAGGCCTCCTGCGTGGTTCGGTCGTATAGGTTGCCGATGGCGCCGGCCAGCACGAGCCCCAGTGCGACGTGCATGGACCATCTTGACGTGTTCGAGTTCGCGAACAGATACAGCACAAAGAGCAATGCCAGGACGGAAGCACCGACGAAAACAGGGGCGAGCCCGGCGCCGATGCCGAAGAGCGCGCCGGGATTGAGCGAAAGCTCCAGGTTGCAGATGTCCTCGATGAGCACCCTGGACTCGTGCGGGGCATAGGTTCGGAAGGCCCATGCCTTGGTCCAGAGGTCTACGGTCAATCCCAGGGCAGCCACGGTCCAAAGCCGCAGATGGCTCGGCAGGTGGCTCATCGCCCAGCGTGGCGTGATCGGATCGGCGGATACGTTGATGGGTTCTGAGGAAGACATGGACATCCGCTGTGCACGTTTCGGCCGGCTCACCTGCCCCTGGACACTGCCCCGAGAGGGTAACGATTCATGCGACGACCCCTGAGGACGTTATCACATTGTATGCCGTTTGGCGAACCTCTGATACCGGCCGTTCGTGGGGGGTGTCCGTGCAACGGGGCAGCCGAGTGGGACGTCGCTCTAGCGTCGTTTTGCCTGCTCCTCGGCAAGCCTGTGCTTGAGGCAGAATCTGGCCCACGGCTTTACGCGAAGGCGCCGCTTGAGAATGGGTTTGTGCGTCGCTTCACAGATCCCGTAGGTTCCATTCTTGATTCGCAAGAGGGCGGCATCGATTTCCTTGAGTGTTTCCCGCTCACTCTCCATCAGACTGATGGTGAACTCCTGCTCATAGTTGTCGGTTCCAATATCGGCCATGTGGATGGGCATCATGGAGAGGTCCCCCGCTGCCGTCGAGCGATTCTTTCCCAGGGCCTCGTTGGCCATGCTGTCTACGTCTCCGGCGATTTCTCGTCGCCTTTCCAGCAACAAGTTCTTGAATTGCTCCAACTCAGCCTCCGAGAGCTTGGTCTTGGGAATCGGCTTGGGCAAAGGGGGAACGACCTTGCCATTGGTACCCGAAGTGGGCGGCGAGACTTTGGGTGAGTTGTTATGGCGATTAGACTTTTTTGCCGGGCCTTTGTTATCCGCAGTCCGGCGCCCGGCGGCGGGCCTTGACGAACCGCGAGTCGGCTTTGCACGTTCGTTTGCCACTCAATTCCCTCCAAATCGAACGTCCTGACACCGGCTTCTGCGGCGCAGTCGCCTGCAAAACTGCCGATGTGTAGCAGGGTTTATCCGGGCGATCAGGCGCGATCACATTGCGTCGACACGCCAAGCCCCGCTAGTATAGTTGTTGCGATTGTAAGGTGTCAAGCTGTGGCCGGCTCAATTGCGCGGAGGCGTGGAAACTACCCGGTCGTGCCAATAAAATGCCCGCTACGCTGTACTGAAGGGTGACGCGCAAGGTTTATTAGACTGTGGCGGCGCGGCCGTTTTGGAAGGACCCAACGCACCTGAACGTGCTTGCAGCACATGCGTCCCGCCTGTGTCTCCAGCGCCGGGAGGGCAGTGCCACAAATGGATCGTTTTTGGGCGCCGATTGAGGACACCTGTTGAGTCTTGTTCGAGTTTGACGTCATTCAACACGAAGCGGGAGGCCGCGCGCGCCTCGGGCGGTTCAGAACCCCCCACGGCGACATAGAGACTCCGGTCTTTATGCCGGTCGGCACCTGCGGGGCCGTCAAGGGCCTCACGCCCGAGCAACTGACTCGGGCCGGCACGACCATCGTTCTGGCCAATACCTACCACCTCGCGTTGCGCCCCGGGCCGGAGGTTGTCGCGCAGCTTGGGGGGCTCCATCGGTTCATGGCATGGGATGGTCCGATCCTCTCCGACAGCGGCGGCTTTCAGGTTTTCAGTCTCGCGACGCTCACTGACATCAGCGATGCCGGTGTCACGTTCAAGTCGCACATCGACGGCGCCGTGCTGCGCCTGGACCCTGCCCGTGCCGTGGCCATCCAGGAAGCGCTCGGCGCCGATATCATCATGGCCTTCGATCAGTGTCCGGCCCTGCCGGCGGACGCGGGCACGCTTCAGACCGCGGTGGCTCGGACGATCCGCTGGGCTGCCGAGTGCAAACGCGCACAGACGCGCGACGACCAGGCGCTGTTCGGCATCGTGCAGGGCGGGCTCGATCCGGGTCTGCGCGGGCGCTGTCTGGGGGCCTTGGTGGAGATCGGCTTTCCCGGCTATGCCATAGGCGGTCTGTCCGTCGGTGAAAGCCCCGATCAGATGGCCGCGTTTCTCAACGCGTTCGCGCCGCAGTTGCCGGCAGACAGGCCGCGTTATCTCATGGGTGTCGGGAGGCCGATCGACCTGATCCGTGCGGTCGCCGCCGGGATCGACCTGTTCGATTGCGTTCTGCCCACCCGCAACGGTCGCAATTCCTTTGCCTTCGTCGATGCCGGCTTCATTCGCCTGAGAAACGCCAGGTACAAGCAGGACGATCGACCGCTCGACGAATCCTGCGATTGCCATTGCTGCAAACACTTTTCGCGGGGATACTTACGGCATTTATTCCTGGCTGACGAGATGCTCGGGCCCATCCTGGTGTCGCTGCATAACATCGCGTACTATCACCGCTGGATGCGGCGCATCAGACAGGCGATCGCCAACGGCACCCTACAGCAACTGCTCCGCGAAACTGAACAGGCGGCGGCACAACGAACCAACGACGACGAGGCTCCTGAATGTTGAACCTGCTGATGATCTTGGCCCAGGCCCCCGAGGGCAACCCCAATGCACCGGGCATCGGCTCGATGCTGTTTCCCCTGGTGCTCATGGGCGGAATCTTCTACTTCATCCTGATCCGACCCCAGAGCAAGGAAAAAAGACGGCGTGCGGACATGCTGTCCGGGATGAAGAAGAATGATCGCGTCGTCACTATTGGCGGCATCCTGGGGACGATCACTTCCGTGCGAGACGACGAAGTGACGCTCAAGGTGGACGAATCCAACAACACCAAGATCACCTTCAGCCGGGCCTCGATCCAGCGGATACTCGGAAGCAGCGGGCCCGACGCAGACGCCAAATCGTAGCGGGGCGGCTTCCAGGAAGGTGGATTGCAGCGGGAGGGGCCGTCCTCGGCACCGCCAGGGCTGGAGTGCGGCGCAACCCCTGCCATCGAACTGATTGTGGGTTGGCTCGCCGGCCGATATGGGGTGGTGGGGTATCCGGCCTTCTCAGGTCCGAAACCACGGGTCGATCGGCTGCCGGGAAATCCGGCCGGTTTGCCACCGAGGGGTCCGATGTGATGTATAATCGAGCAGACGGCCGGCCGACGAAGGCTGTGCTCTGCGGGGTTGGCTGGCTCGTGAGTTCTCAAGGGAGAAGATGACGATGAATGCGACTGGCAATCGATGGAGCGTTCGGCGACTTGTGTTTCCCCTGGCGCTGGTTGTTGCGCTGGCCGTCACCGCAGGGGCGCAGGCTCAGGATCCGCCTACGACGCCGTCGGGCAACACTCGGCAACCGATCGTGGCCAACCAGTTCAGCACGGTCGGCGGTGGCGCGCTGCAACAGCGCCGGCCGGGTCTGTTTGTTCGGCAGGGAATCGCGGTTCACAGTGGCAGCACCGCATTCTTTGATGGTAACGTCGTTGATGAGCGTTCCTTTGTCGGCCAAACGGTCCGCGACGTCGCCGTGACCTTTCTCGATTCCCTCAATCAGTTTTTGGACTTGATAAACGGTGCTTTCGGCAGCGGCGGCGCTCTCAGCGGATTGACCGACCTGCTCGGTCAGTTTGGGACGGCGCCGGCCACCACAACACCGACAACGACAGAACCGGCTCGCGTTCTCACGCCGGCACACGGCGACGTCGTGCCGGCGCCATGACGTCGCGCGTCTTCCCGCGCGTTTCAATTCTGTAGATCGCCTCTCGGACGCGCGCCATGCGCTCGCCCCGATCTGGTCAACAGCACCACCGCAATCACGAACATCACCAGGTAGATGCCCAATCTGGCGTCGAAGTGGATGGTGCCAAGCTCGGCGCCATCCGGCGGCAACCCGAGAAAGTTCCTCAACGACTCGATCTTGCCTGCTGCAATCGCCAGGGCGTTGTTGGCGACGTGGACGAGCATGGCGAGGAAGATCGACCCACTGCGCAAACAGACGAGCGTCAATAACATGCCCATCAGGCTGACGATGGGGATTTTCTCGATCTGGACGTGAAACAGCCCGAAGACCAGGCCGACGACCAGGATGGCCTGAATGCCGGATAGCCGATCCCGTAGCCCGGCGAGGAGCCAGCCGCGAAAGAGAAGCTCTTCGCAGATGGCGGGCAACAGTGCGAACGCGAGCAACGTGGTCCACAGGGCAGAGCCGGTGAACAGCGCGGCTTGTTCCTGAAGCAATCGCTGCGTTGCCTCAGTGGGAGGGAACCAGGAGAACATCGCCTGTTGCAGGAGATTCGAGATCGGCACGATCGACAAGGCCAACAGGGCCGCGGCGAGCGTGTGGGTCGCGGTGGGCAGGCGCAGGCAGAACGTCCGTCGCAGGTCCAGTTTCAGGTACCAGGCCAGTAGCAGGGCCGGCGCGGCGAAGAGGAGCACTTGCGACGCCGCGATGATCCATTGGTTATGCGCTGCGCCGGCTTCTCGACTGATGAGGCTTGACTGCATGTAAAAGTTCAATGGGAAGACGATCGCCACGGCCACGAGGGCGACGGCGGCGGTCGGATAGGTTTGTGGCTGAATGAAGCGACGCAGAATCAGAGTCTTGTAGTTGCCGACGTCGCTGAACAAGACGGCCTCATTGCCATAGACCCGTGTAGCCACAATGACCGCCACGGCGGCATAGAAACACGTGGAGATGAGGCAGATGGCGAGCGCGGCGACGTCGTAGTGTCCCAGGAAGAGTTCTCTCATGAGCAGGACCATGTTCGCCACCGGGATCACGGTGAGCGTGCCGGCCAGCTTCACGGTGGGCATATAGGAAACGACCATCGCGGGGACGATCGCCGCCATCATGACCGGCATCATGTAGTTCTGGGCCTCCTTGAAGGTTCTGGCGAAGCTGCAAACCGCGAGCATCACGGCGCCGAACAAGACCGCGAAGGGAACCATCGCCAGCAACACGATCGGCGCGGCGGTCGTCACGAAACCCACGCGATTCTCCGTTTCACGCTCAATTTGACTTCGGCGCAGGCGATAGTCCCGCTGCGTCAGTCCGGCCGTTGCCCCTTGACCGTCGCCGGCGTCGGCAACCGCGTGCGATTCGGCGGCCACGGTGTCTCGCCCTGACTGCGCGGCCGCGAACAAATCGCCGATCCCGCTGAAATGGAGAACTGCCGTCATTGATGCGAGATTCAGCGCCGTCGTCGCCATGGCGATGGTGACGATCACGCCGAACTTGCCCGCGACGATCTGCCCGACCGGGACCGGCGAAACGGCCAAGGTTTCCAGCGTTCCGCGCTCTCGCTCTCCGGCCGTCAGATCAATGGCCGGGTAGAGCGCGCCGGTGACGGTCATGGTGACCAGCAGAAACGGCACGATCATCGCCAGAATCTTGGCAAACTGTCGACCCGGGCTCGCCGTGGACAGACTGTCAATCTGAATTGGCGCCAAGACCTCCGCGCTGCCGGTTAATGCCGCCACGCGAGCTTTGACGACGCGTCGGGCTTCGTCTTCCAAAATGCGGTCGAGTTGGCGGAAGAGCACGTCTGACAACGGACGCGTGTCGCAATAGATGATCTGGACGGTGCGGTTGGTGTCGTCGGCGAATGTCTCAGGCTTTGGGCTGGGCCGTACCAGGACCGCCGCGTGGCATTGTTCTTCCGAGACGAGATCCCAGAGCGATTGTCCCGGCGGCGCAACGTCGATTGAGATCTGGTCGGCCCCGATGCGGGTGCGGAACGGGCTCGAGTTTTGGTCAAGGTCCTCGCCGGTCGACTGCGCCGCCTGCTCTGCTTCGGCCCGTTCCTTTTCTCGTTCGGCATCTTCGCGTGCCAGGACGCCCTCCAGCCATTGACGGTGGGCCTCGTCCGGGACGGCGATGAGGTAGTGCTCCTGTGCCTCACGACCGGACTCCGATCGGAGCGCTTCCACCAACACCACCATTAGCGCGGGGTACAAGACGATGGGCACGACCACCATCGCGATCAGCGTCCGGCGATCGCGCAGGGTCTCGATCAACTCCTTGCGGTAGACCGACCAGATGCGCCCGTACTGCTTCATGATTCATGCCTTGAGTCTATGTCTTCCACCGGCCGATCGTTGGTGCCGCTCGGGCGCTTGGCGGTCCTGGAACAGCGTCTGGTCATTTTCCGTGCCTGTCGGAAGCAGGGTTGTCCGAGCCGCCGGCGGTCCCGGTTAGAACGTGGTCTGCCTGGCCGCAGAGCTTTAGAAAGATCTCGCTCAGCCTGCGCCGATCCGTCAATGCCTGGAGTGTTTGTAAATCGCCCCGTCCCACGAGCCGGCCCTCGTGGATGAGGCCGTACCGATCGCAGAGGGCTTCCGCCTCGTCGAGATAGTGGGTGGACATGATGATCGCCTTGCCGCGTCGGCCCTCGGCGCGGATGAAGTCCAACACGACCCGATTGGTGAGCACGTCCAGCCCCAGGGTCGGTTCATCCATGACCAGGATCGGCGGGTCGCCCATCAGGGCGCGGGCGATGTTGGTCCGTTGTTTCTGCCCGGTGGACAGGCCGCCGCAGCGCAGGTTCGCGAACGAGGCCATGTCCAGCCAATCGATCAGTGCTTCCATGCGCCGGCCGATCGCCGCTGAGTCCATGCCGAGCAGTTCGCCGAAGTAGCGGAGCAGTTCCCGCGGCGTGAGTCGCTGATACAGGCCGGTGCTTGCCGTGAGGTAGCCCAGGCAGCGCTTGGCAGACTCCTGGTCGGTGCGCGGGTCGTGGCCGTTGAGCCGTGCCCAACCGGAGGTCGGCGTGAGCAGGCCGCTGATCATGCGCAGTGTCGTCGTCTTGCCGGCCCCGTTCGGACCGAGCAGGCCGTAGATTTCTCCCGGCGCGACCGAGAAGGTGAGCCCATCGACGGCCCGCTTTCGTGCGCCTTCGGTGGTCGGAAAGACTTTGGTCAGCTCGTGTGCAACAACGATCGGCTCTGCCATGGTGGCAGGTACTGTAAACAAGCCGCGGCCCAGCGTCATCATGGCGGCGGTGGAGCGCGGTCACAGACCGCGGCTCTGTGCACGCTCGCCTTGCGGCTTGTCAATCGGCGCTCACTTACTTCTGCGCCGCCTCGTTGAGAATGAGGTCGATGATGGGGTTCTGTTCCAGCCGCCATCTGGGGATGACTTTGCCGTTGACGTAGATCGTGGGGATTCCGCCGCGGTAGAGCATGGAATTGGTGGATCTGAGCTCCTGTTGGGCGGCGAGGGCGTCTTCCCGGATGTTCTCGGCGATCCGGGGATCTCCCATTGCTTTGAACAAGGCGTCCACGTCGAGCCCCATTTCGACGGCGGCCTGTTTCAGCGTTGTATCGTTGAACTCCTTCTGGTGGTCCATCAGCCAGTTGTGCATCTTCCAATATGCGGCCGTGCCGCCGAGCGTGCCCGCTGCTTCGGCGGCGGCCGAGGCTCGACAGGCCAGCGCGTGTGCGGTGCGCGAGACCACGGGGTTGCACGCCTGATTGAAGGGGAAATGCCGGAAGGTGTATCGCACGTCAGATCGGCCGGCCATCCATTTGCGGATGGCCCGATCGGCGACGGCGGTGTACTGCTCCTGGTAATCCGCCCACATCACGATGTTGACCTTTGCATCGTCCGGCCCGGTGGCCCAGGGCTGGCTGTCGTGCGGCATGTTGCGGGGGTATTGGTCGCGCCAATCGCTGACGAGTTTGTCGATGGCCGGCGGCGGTTGGTCGAGGTCCGCAGTCATCGCCGGGGGGTTTTGGGCCAGGACCTGTCGGACCGTGCGCGGAACGGCGTTGTGTGAAAACACGCCTTTCAGTTCGACGCCGTTGACGAAGATCATCGGCGTGAAATGGAGCCCCAGCCAGATGGCTTCTTCGATGTCCGCCTGGACGAGTTCCAGGGTTGCGGGAGTCTGCATGACGGACAGGAACTCCTGCGGGTCGAAGCCGAGCTCGCTGAGGCCCTGTGTGAGTTTCTCGTTTGTGAATGTGCCCTTGTTGGCGAAGAGCCAGCGGTGCATCTGCCAGAAACCTTCGTTGCCTCGGAGCATGCCCGCGGCCTCGGCCGCTCGGGCCGCCCAACAGGCGTTGGGGTGGAAGTTGCTGTTCGGAAAGTGTCGGTTGCAGTCCTTGCACATTGGGAAGTGTTTGACGGACAGCGAGACCGTGGGTTGCCGATCGAGCATCGCCATCACTTCGCCCTCGATGCGGTAGCAGTCGGGGCATTGATAATCGGTGATCATCACGATGCGGGCCTGAGCCTCTTCCGGCCCTAAGCGGTACCTACCGGTGAAGCCGCCGGTCCAGGGCCGGTCGGTGGCGTCCTGGGAGTCCGGTGTGGCGGTGGCATTTTTCGTTGGGTCGACCGGTTGTTGGGGTTGGGTGGTTTGAGTCTCTGAGTTGGACTGTGCCTGTTCGCTCGTCGCCGTGATGATCTTCTGCGTCGATTCCAGGCGTTGTTCTTCCTGCGACGCTTCAATCGACTGCTTCGTACGCGATTCGGCGGCGTAGAGTCCAATCGAGACGAGGAGGAACATTCCGCAGGCCGCGCCGAAGGGCACCAGTGATCCAGGCGTCTTGCGCCGGCATCCTTCCAGAACGAGCCAGAAGCCGAGGTTCGCTGCATGGGTGCCGAGGCAGTAATAGCAGAGGTGCTTCTCCACAATCAGGACGACGATGTACATCACCGACAGGGCCACGCCGATGCGAACCAAGACCCGTAGCGGCGCGGCGGCACCTTGGCGCGACGTGAGCCAGGCGATCAGCAAGCCGCCGAAATAGGCGAGGCCGACGAACGAGATCGGCCAGGCGGTCCCCGGCACTTTTCCCCACCAGCTCGCCGCCGCCGCTGCACATGGGCTGCCTTGACCGCAGCCGGGTAGTTTGATCCCTCCGAAGTGGTCCAGGACGAGCATGAGGCTCGTTGCCAAGCCGATGGCGAGCAGGAGCAGTCCGCCGACGAAGTTCATGGTCGTCAGCCCATCAGCGGGGCCGGAGCGCGGCGTGGCAGGTTGCCGGCGGGCACCCTTCCTTGCCTTGTTTGGAGACGTGGTCATGGCTCGGTCCAGCGTTGGTGGTGGTTCTGCTCCGACATCGAATTGAGGGCCCGAGGTCCGTGGGGTCCGGCGATCCCCACCGCCCATTCCTGAGAAACCCGATCCGCTCAATTACAATCATCTTCAGGTCGGATACAATAATCCGTGGAAGCAGAGTGGGCCAGGCGGCCGCTCGGGATCGTGTGATCCCGGGAGGAAAGTCCGAACTGGACAGGGCACGGTGATGGCTAACGGCCACCGGCAGCGATGCCAGGGAAAGTGCCACAGAAAACATACCGCCGGGCTGGTTGCTAGTTTCGAGTCACTAGTCTCTAGTTTCTAGTCTCTAGTTTCGAGCTCGGTAAGGGTGAAATGGTGCGGTAAGAGCGCACCGCGCGTCTGGTGACAGGCGCGGCAGGGCAAACCCCACCGCCAGCAAGCCCACATAGACAGCGTCAGCCCGGCCCCGACCCCCAGTCCTTCGGCGTTCGCGCCGGGGCGTGAGGGGAAACCGGCCGGCTGCGGGACGGCCCGTCTCGTGTGGAGCATGGCGCGGTAGTCCGGACCATGCTTCGCAGCACTGCGGGTAGGGTGCTTGAGCCGACGGGCAACCGATCGGCCCAGAGAAATGGTCGCCGCCGCGACCAAAGACAACAAGGCCGCGGAACAGAATTCGGCTTACCGGCCCACTCTTGCTTCCCTTGTATTGACGAATCAGCGCCCCCGTCCAGCCCGTCGCCGGTATTCTGGGCTCTGATCAGCGTTGGTTTTTGAGGTCGCAATTTGCGACTACAAAGAGTCCCAAGGTGAACTGCCATATTAAGCCGCGGTCTGTGACCGCGGTGGGTCCGGATGTTGGGCGCTCGACTTCACCTGTTTATGAAGAGAGGATGGCGTCGGCGAAGAGTTGGATGTCGTTGCCATCGGCGGTGCCGTCGTTGTTCATGTCCGCCCATTGGCAGCCGGGGCCGGCGGCGTCGGGGCCAAGCAGGCAGTCGGTGAAGAAGTACAGGTCGTTGGTGTCGACCAGGCCGTCGCTGTTGAAGTCTCCACTCGACCGCTGGGGGATGGTGCCGAAGCGGATGTAGTCCCACTGAGTGGTATTGGGAAGCAGCCAGGACTTGGTGCGCCAGTTGATCGCTGGAAAAAAGCTGGGAAAGGCCCCTTCGGGTATGCCGGAGTCTACGATGATACCGTCAATGAACCAGACGTAGCGCGCGGCGTCATATAGCTCCAGTCGGTAGGTATGTGGCACACCGGGCTCGATGTCCACGAACACGATCGGCAGCAGGTTGTCCCGATTGAGCTTTGCCTGATCGCGGGCGATGGTAAAGAGGTAATTCACGTCGCCGAAGCTCCATGCGGACAGCGAAACAGGAGAAACGCCGGTGAACTCGGATCGGTCCCCGTCGGTCATCACGCGCCACTCGACAAACCACGCTGTTTCGCCCTCCTGATCTGCCAATGAGCGGGTATAACCGACCTTCTGCCCTCCCGGGGGTGGTACGCCGGGGCATGATTCGACGTGGTGGAACAGCCAACCGTCCTGAAGCCATTCATCCGGATTGCAAAACACGCTGAGGATATCCCAACCGCTGTCTGTTGGATATGATTCAGCCTCATATGAAAACACGTCCCCACGCACGATCGCCGCCGTAGCAAGGACAATCAGCAGGCTTTTCCAACTCTTCATAGCGCTTGCTCCCGTCTGCCTTCTTCGCGGTGGGGCCGGATGTTGCGCGCTCGACTTCACCTGTTTATGAAGAGAGCATGGCGTCGGCGAAGAGTTGGATGTCGTTGCCATCGGCGGTGCCGTCGTTGTTCATGTCCGCCCATTGGCAGCCGGGGCCGGCGGCGTCGGGGCCGAGCAGGCAGTCGGTGAAGAAGTACAGGTCGTTGGTGTCGACCAGGCCGTCGCTGTTGAAGTCTCCACTCGACCGCTGGGGGATGGTGCCGAAGCGGATGTAGTCCCACTGAGTGGTGTTGGGAAGCAGCCAGGACTTGGTGCGCCAGTTGATCGCTGGGAAAAAGCTGGGAAAGGCCCCTTCGGGTATGCCGGAGTCTACGATGATACCGTCAATGAACCAGACGTAGCGCGCGGCGTCATATAGCTCCAGTCGGTAGGTATGTGGCACACCGGGCTCGATGTCCACGAACACGATCGGCAGCAGGTTGTCCCGATTGAGTTTTGCCTGATCGCGGGCGATGGTAAAACCGTAGTTCACAGGGCCAAAGCTCCCGGCGACCAGCGCGGCGGGCGCAACGCCGGTGAACTCGGATCGGTCCCCGTCGGTCATTACGCGCCACTCGACAAACCACGCTGTTTCGCCCTCCTGATCTGCCAATGAACGCGTATAATCAAATTGTTGGCCGCCAGGGGGGGGGAACGCATCGCACGACTCCACGTGATGGAACAAGCAACCCCCATCGAGCCACTCTTGCGGCTCACAAAACGCCTGGATAAGTTCCCATCCACCGTTGGTCGGGAGGACGTCAGATTCATATGAAAACACCCCCCCACGCGCGATCGCCGCCGTAGCAAGGACAATCAGCAGGCTTTTCCAACTCTTCATAGCGCTTGCTCCTGTCTGCTTTCTTCGCGGTCGAGCAGGCTGTCGTCAATTACTCATGGTCAATTATGGATCATCATAACCCAAAACGGAGAAAAGAACGATGAAAACGCAAACCAACCGTGGCCATTCCGCTATCTGGAGTCTTCTTGTCGGGTTCACCCTCGTTGGTGCCGTTCCGGCGACGATTTACGCAGAAACGCAGGTCAGCAATCCAGGCAGCGGCCCAGACATTTTCATGGCTTGGACTAACCCAGGCGATCCCATCCAAATCACTGATTTCACCGTCGACTTCAGCGATCCCGCGAATCCCGATGTGCAGTTGAAGACCGGTGACACGACGTGGAATGTCCGTTCTCAGCTTGGCGCCAGCCTGGGGAACATCGGCAACATCACCCTCGACCCAACCGTCTCCACGGCCAATTTCGATTTGACGATTGCCAACGGGCCCTTTGACCCGGGTGCGGCCAACGTCGGTTCACTCAACTTGACAGCGGCGGGTTGGACCGGTCATTCATCGCTCGGGGGGGGGAAATTTTTGGCAACTTGGCCGGCAATCTCACGGTCGTCAAAGATAGCACTGGTGCCGGCGGCGAGATCAGAGGGGGTTCAATATTGCCATTCACCATATGGGGGGACGTTTCAGGAGACATCGCCGTGCAGGTCATTACTGGTACGGGTTTGTACGTGAAGGGGTCAGTCTCCGGTGATATCGACATTGAGGACAGGTTGGATGCCGGCGTACTCCGCATTGAGGGGGAGGAGACGTCAACAACTACAATCAGTATCGCCGAGATTGTTAACGGTACTATAATCCTGGGCACGGATTTTTTTACATTCGGGAACGACTTCGCCGGAAACCTGATCCTTGGAAACGGGGTGCCGGTCGGTTCGTCGGTTGTTGTTAATGGCAACTTAACTTCGCCAGGGACAATTAATTTAAGCGGCTACCCACTGGCCGGTTTGCTCAGGATCAACAATGACGCCAGCGGGAGTATTATCAACGGCGGCGCGGCCTCGGGATTCATCACACTCGGGTTTTACCCGTCCAGAAATTTTTCGGGCATCGCCACGTTCAGCAGCTTATCCGGAACGATTCAAACGCAAAGTGGTGCGAACATCAGTGGTACCCTCAAGATTCTTGGAGACGTGACCGGCGCCATTACCATGGAAAGGTTTACTGCACAGGGTCTAGACATGGGGGGCGACCTTGAATCGGGTGGCAGGATTAGTATTGGCGGCGCGGTTTCAGGAGACATTGAGGTTGGTGGAAGTGTGGCAGGAGACATATCAGTTGCGGGCGATGTGACGGGAGCAGTCACGGTCAACCGCGTACTGGAGTCCACAGGCCGAGTCATGATCGACGGTCTGTGCGACGGGGCGATCGCCATCGGCCGGGAGACCGAGTCGCTGTCCTTAATCCGCATGACTGAGGGATTGGGAGTCAACGGGTCGATTACGGTCAACGACAGCGGTGGCGACTTTGACGCCGGTGGGACGATCCACGTCGGGGCGACCAAGACCGTGCCGCCGATCGTCTTCGACGGGTCGATCCTGATCAAGAAGGAGAGCGGCGGGCCCGGCGGGGGCGACCTCAACGGGAAGATCATTGTTCGGGGCTGCCATGCCACCGACGACGATTTGGACATCTGCATCTGTGGGACCAACAACGGGACGGTCACGCTGATCCAGACCGGTTGCCCACCGCTTCCCACTTTGGTCGGCTGGTCGTGCGTCAGTGGGTGTCCGTAATGGGCCGGATTAGTTGCATGATTGTTGTTCCGGAGATGTAGCCGCCCAAAACGGCCCGTGTCCCCGGTGGCCGTGTGAGTCCAACCCTACGCGGGCCTGTGGCGGCGGGCGGTACCCGGCATCGCCGTGAACCGCCCGCCGCCAATACGTTTGCAGTATCGGGATAATGGTTTTAGCCGACCGCGGCCGTTGGCCGTAATACTTAGGGAATGGCACCAGGATTGACAGGGTTGCGCGTTATCCTAGAATGCGCCGTTTTCCTCGTGGTTGGGGCACGGCCGTCGGCGCGGGCACATGCGGTGCGCCAACCATCCCCGCCTTCTGCAAGATCACCCGATTCGGACGGACCAGATGCGATTTGATGATCGACACGGCCTCCACCGGCTTGCTCTGAGTTGTGTGGCCCTGCTGCTGGGCGCTTCCTGCCAGAAGAAGCAGACCGACCTGGATGAGATTCAGGTTCAGCGCTACGAGCAGCGCATGGACCAGGCCGATCTCAACGCGGCACCACCGCTGACGCCGATGGACGCTCCCGTGCCGGTCGAACTCGCCGGTGAGGCGGCTCCGACCGAGCCTTCGCTGGACTCGGTCATCTGGCTTCACATTCCCGATCCTGACGTGGCGGAGACCGCCTTCACGCGACGCCTGGAGATCGGGCGATTTACCAGTCTCGTGAAGAAAGAATACGAGGATGTGGTCCGCGACTCGTTGCGCTACATCGCGGAAATCAAGCGCCCTCATCAGGTTCGTTTGACGCTGGCCGACTGCCTCCGCAGGGCCCTCGCCAGCAACTATCAGGTCAAGCTCGACGGCTATGCCCCGGCCATCAGCACCGCACAGGTCGTTCAGGCCGAGGCGGCATTTGACACGGCCTTCTTCGCCAACGTCAGCCGCGACAATTCCGACTCACCGACGCCCAGCACCCTGGTCAGCGGCGATCGGGATACGACGCTTGTTACCGGGGGCATTCGCAAACTCCTGGCGACCGGCGCTGCCGTCACGCTGTCTTACAACCTGAACCGCACGGATGCCCCCGGCTTTCAGTTCAACTTGCTCAACCCCGCCTGGACGGAGAACTTTCAGGCCGAGCTTGTCCAGCCCTTATTGCGCGGCTTCGGCATCGACTTCAACCGGGCCCAGATCAATATCAGCAAGAACCAACGAAAGATCGACGAGCAGGCCTTTCGCGCCAGCGTGATCAATCTCCTGGTCACCACCGAACAGGCCTATTGGACATTGGTCGCCGCGCGGCGTGACGTTGTGATCAGTGCACAACTCCTGGCCCAGGCCAACCTGACGTATCGCCAGATCAATGCCCGGATCGACTACGACGCGTACCAGACCCTGCTCTACCAGAGCGACTCCAGCGTCAAGCAGCGGGAGTTTGAGTTTATCGACGTCAAGAACCGGGTTCGCAACGCCGAGGATCAGATCCTCAACCTGATGAATGACCGGGAGTTTCCGCTCTCGGCGGGCGTGGAAATCATCCCGACTGACGGGCCGACCACGGTGCAGATCGTGCGAGACCGCTTCCATGAAGTCGAGACGGCCTTGAAGAGTCGCCCGGAGATCATTCAGACTCAACATACCGTCGACAACGCACGCCTTCAATTGGGCATCGCCAAGAACCAGGCTTTGCCGCAGTTGGACGTCACCTATCGCATGACGATCCAGGGACTTGGCCCCAGCGCTGACCGCGCTTTCGATCAGATGACCGGCGGCAACTTCATCAACCAGTTCGTCGGCCTGCAATTTCTCTGGAACTTCGGTGAGCGGGCCGAACGAGCGGGCATCCGCATTGCCGCTTTGCAACAATCCCAGGCGGTGCTCGCTTACAAGCGGGCCCTGGACGACGTCATCACGGACTGCAAGGTCGCCTTGCGAAACCTCGATACGAACTTCGAACAGCTCCGCCCAAGCTACAAGGGTGTGATTGCCGCCTCTGAGAATCTCCGTTCGCTCGAGGAACGCCAGGAGCGAAAGAGCCCGGCGGAACTCAACACCATTCTCAACGCCCAGGTCCAGCTTGCCACGGCTCGCCGGGCCCTCCTCTCATCCGTGGTCAACTACAACACCGGCATTGTTGATGTTGAACGGGCCAAGGGTACACTGACGGATTACGACAACGTCGTTCTTTCTGAGCGGCCTTGAGGCCGCCGTTGGCGTTTTCACAGTGGCCTTCCATCGCGCTCATCGCCGCAGGCCCAGTCTCTGACGATCCGGGTTCCAGACATGACGTGGTTCTTGGCGACGATGTCGGGCCCTGATGTCGTCGCGGCTGCCTGCATTCTTGCCGCGCTGCCCTGCCTGTTCCTGCGTCATCGCTTGCCGATCGGTTTGGGCGCCGCGATATTTGCGCTGGCCGCGACGGTGGGTGCGACCCTCACCGCATTTCATCACCAGTGGCCCGGCGACTCGCTCCTCGACCGGGCTGCGATTCTGGGCGCGTCGCTTTGTGTGTTGTGGGCCGTGCTGGGGCGGGTCTGCTCGGGCCATCGAGAAGAACCGCCGCGAGTTGCTTCGGACGTGAAAATGGAACGCCCGTCCAGCCGTTCGGCGGAGACCTTTTTTGCGTTTGCCTTTTTGACGGGCAGCATATCCACCGTGGCCATCGTACTCCCGTTGATCCGCACGACGTGGTTCCGTCTGGTGGTTGACCCGCTGGCGCCGATCGTCGCGATGACCTGGCCGGGAGTTCCTGTCATTGCCGCGCTGGCGGTGGCAACCCACTTGAGCGGCGGCGCATTTTCGACGGCCGAACGCAACAAGCGACGCCACCCGGCCACACTGCTTGCGTTGGCGGGGCTGGCGGTGTGGTGGATCAGCCTCGTGACGCCTTCGGCCTCCCTCTTGGGAGAGATTCCAGAGAGCGAGCGTTTGTTCGGGCAGCCCGGCTGGTGGACCTGGACGGTGCAGCTTCAGATCGGCCTGGCCGCGGTGCTGGTCTTCTCGGCTTTGCTTCAGGACCGCCAGTATCGAAGCCGGCGCAGGAATGCCTGGCCGGATGCGCTGGACGACTTGGTTTCGCCGTACTCACGCTGGCCCGGTTACATTCAGGTCGAGGCCGTGATCGGCGGCTTGATTCTCTTGTTGGGTGTCCTTCAGTTGATGCGTTCCGATCGACCTGGCTGGCATTTGCCGTTGGCCAATAGCCTTGCCTCCGCGGCGGCCGGCGCCGTTTGTCTTTTCATGACGTATCGACGGTGGAGCGGAAACACCGCCGGCCTGGGCTCGGCGCTGGTGACTCTGGCGATTGTCGCGATGGCTTCCGCCATTGCAGCGCCGTTCTATTCGGCGAGCCCCTGGGCCGAGTATGTCTCTCGCGTCCCCGTGTTGCTCAATGCGTTGTTGTTTCCGCTTTGGGTCGCCATTGGGCTGTGGAATTGGTTGAGCCGGCTTTGGGATCAACAACTGTTGGACGGAGTACCCTGGACGACGGCCGGCCGGATGATTCCGATCGTCAGGCGCACCGCCTTCCTTCTTGCCGCCATCGCGGTGCTCATTGCGTTCCAAATGGCGCTTTGGCCCACGAGGCCCATTGCCGTTGTTCCTGATAACACCACGTGGCGATGGATTTGCGGCATCGGCGCCATCGCCCTGCTGCTCCTGCAAAGCATTCGTGAGGCTCAGCGCAGAGATTCGTCCGCTATGGCCACCATCGCCATGGCTTTTTTCATTGCCGCGGCGGTCTTCGTTTTTGTTCGCTTACACCCATCGCACCAGAGAGGCTGGCTCATTCAATACGACTGCGTCGTACTTAGCGCCGTGGCTCTGCCGATCCTGCTGGCCGCTGAGTTGCTTCAGAAGTCTTCGTGGCGCGCCTTCTCCACGCCCTTGTGGTTTCTGGCATTGCTGATTCTGCCGTTGCGGGCGATGCTCGAACTCCTCTCTCCGGTGCGTTTGCCGGCCGAGTGGGTCCGTCCGACGACGCTCGCCATTCTCGCGGTTGTTTATGGCCTCGCCGGGCGCCGCGAGCACCGCCGCGCGTTTCTGGTTCTCGGTGCGGTCGTCCTGCTTGCCGCGGTTCTGGAACTCTTTCGCTTGCTAAAAGCGCCTTGATTCTTTATGATGTTGTCGCAGTCGGGGCCTGACGTGGCCCGATAAGTGGACTCCATCGACCGTGCTCTTCCGCATGGGTCCTGGACTCCCCGTTGTCGCCCTCTCCTGTCGCGATGTCATGGGAATGACAGACACATGAAGACCAGCCGCATGCACCGCCTGCTCAAGTCGATCACCTTGCTGCGATCGGGCCGTCTCTTCGACGCAGACACGCTTGCCACGGAACTTCGCGTCTCGCGCCGAACGCTCTTCCGCGACCTCAGGTTGCTGGAAGACGTCGGTGTTCCCTGCCGTTTTGAACACAGAGACAAGACCTACTCGATTTCGGGCAGCATGTTTCTGCCGGCCCTTCACTTGAGCCTTGAAGAAGCGCTGGCGCTGCTGTTGGTGACTCGCAAGTTTCTCTCTCCGCAAGTGCATCCGATGTATCAACAGGCGGTCGGAGCCGCTCTGAAGATTGAGAGCGTTTTGCCGGGACTGGTTCTGCAACATTGCGGAAATTGGCTCTCCGGCCTGTCGTTGCGCTGGCCGCCATCGTCATCGGTGGACGCCGTGTCGGGCCTCTTTCAGACCATTCAGCGGGCGCTCGCCGATCAGACGCGCATCGAGGCGCGATATGATTCAGTCTACGACGGCGGCGAAATAGACGTCGTCCTCGATCCGTTGCGGCTTGTCTTCATGCCGCGAGGCTGGTACCTGCTGGCGCACAGCCATTTGCACGGGGAAGTGCGCACGTTCAAGGTAGACCGGATGGTCGAAGTCCGAGCCACCGACGAACACTTTGAACCGGACCCGTCGTTCTCGGAACGGGCGTATTTCGGCAAGGCCTGGAGCATGATTCCCGAAGGCCGGATTTACCACGTCAAATTGCGATTTTGTAGTGACGTCGCCACCACGATAAAAGATGTGCGGTGGCACGAGACCCAGGTAACGCAACGTTTGGAAGACGGTGGCCTGTTGTTTGAGGTGGACGTGGACGGGCTCGGTGAAATCACGGCCTGGATTCTGAGCTATGGTGAACAGGTGGAGGTTATTGAACCGTCGGAGCTTCGCCAACGCATTCGTGAAAGGGCGGAGAAGGTGGTTGAACTTGCCAACGCCGACCATGATGGTCGGGTCTCATGACATGCTGCGAGCTTGCCGCGCCGCATCTGTGAGGCCGATCCTGCGGGGGCCGCCATGAGAGCCGTGATCCAACGGGTCGGCCGTGCCCAGGTGGAGATTGACGGTCAAATTGTCGGCCGCGTGGAACACGGCTTGTTGGTTTATCTCGGCGTCGGCAGGGATGATGGCTCGGCCGATCTGGAGTACGTCGCCAACAAGATTCACACGATGCGGATTTTTCCCGATTCCTCCGGCAAGTTGAACCTTGACGTTGTTCAGGCCGGCGGTGGCGTATTGGTCGTTAGCAACTTCACCTTGTTTGGCGATGTGAGCAAGGGCAGACGACCGGCGTTTGCCGCAGCCGCTGAACCAGCGCTGGCCGAGCCGTTGTACCAGCGGCTCTGCGACCTGCTGCGGGATGTCGGGCTCGATGTGCAAACCGGAGGTTTTGGTGCGAAAATGTCGGTGGCAGCCACGAATGACGGCCCCATCAATATCCTGGTCGATTCCAAGCGCGGGTCGTAACGCCGACGGTTCCAGCCGTGGTGGCGGCAGGGATCAGGTGACTGAGACCTCGATCGGCAGTCAATTTTTTTCCAGAAAGGGGGTGACACGTCGCCGCGAGGCCGCTAGAATGGCCGGTGTGAGTTGAGGGGTCTCTTGCAGCGGAATGTCGCTGGATAGGTCTCCCGCTTGGCACTCCTCCCTCTGCTGAGCCTCACTTCAGCCCCCGGCCGGTCGGTTGGCATCTTCCCAGTTGAGTCCTCCCAGCCGTGAGAAGAAGAGGATTGCAGGATCGTCTGCATTGCGAGACCCTGCCGCAGTGATCGAAAACCGCCCACGCCAGGATGGAGTATTCAGATATCATAAACCGGTCGTCGGCCTGGCCGGCGGTATTGGGGCGGGAAAAAGCAGTGTCGCCCGGATCATGGGCGAGCTTGGGGCGGGGGTGATCGAGTCAGACCAGCTCGGACGCATCGAAATCGATTCCCCGGGAGTGAAGGAGACGATCAGCCGCTGGTGGGGTCAAAGGATCATTGCCGGCGATGGGACGGTGGATCGCAGGAAGGTCGCCTCGATCGTTTTCCGAGATGCCTTGCAGCGGCACCGGCTCGAAGCCCTGCTGCATCCGAGGATTGCGATCCGGCGTGCCGACAAGATGGCTGAGATTGACGCGCAGCCGCGTTTCAAGATGATTGTGATCGATACTCCCCTGCTCTACGAGACCGATCTCGACCTGACGTGTGATGCCGTGGTGTTTGTTGAATCTGAGATTGGAATAAGAAAGGCGAGGTCCGAGAAACTGCGCCATTGGTCCCCGCGAGAGCTGGTTCGAAGAGAAAAGGCTCAGCAGTCACTGGACATGAAACGCGCGAGAGCCGATTATGTTTGTGAGAACAACTCCACCTTGGCCGATCTGCGAGAGCAAGTAGAACGGATCACAACACAAATCCTTTCGGAGTTCGGCACAGCTTGATTCCCATGCCCTGATGCGCCCCTCTCCGCCGTAAGCGGTCAGGTGGTACTCGGCGTTCCTGGCGGTCGGTTCGACCTCGCAAGCAGGACTTCTCAACGCGGAAGGGACATCCAGCAATGCACCTGAAGTGCTCTATCATCGGAGGTACGTTTGATGAGTAAGCCTCAAGGCAGCTCAAAGCCCCACAAGAAATCCAGGCGCCCAGGCAACTCTGCCAATCGCGCCAACAGGCCTCACGATCCGGCGCATGCCGCCCAGAACAGTGGCGTCGCCCTGGAAAATGGAAACCCAGGCGAGCAGGAAGCGGAGAGTCCGTCGCAGGTCATGACTGCCGAGCGATCCACGTCTCCGGTTGGAACTGAGTCGGGCGCCGGCAAACAGGATTCGGCTACCCATGAACGCTACGAGAAGGTCAAGCGCGGCGACCTGCACATCACCGAACTACAGCGCATGAGCATCCCCGAACTCCACGACGTTGCCAAAGCTGAAGGCATCACCGAATACGCTCTCCTCAAGAAACAAGACCTCATTTTCAGGATCCTCAAAGAGCGGATCAACAAGCACGGACAAGGGCTGATGTACGGTGAGGGCGTCCTGGAGATTCTTCCCGACGGGTTTGGTTTCCTGCGAAGCCCTGAGTACAACTACGTCCCCTGTCCCGACGACATCTACATCAGTCCATCGCAGATTCGGCGTTTCGGATTGCGCTCGGGACACATCATCGCCGGCCAGATACGGCCGCCCAAGGAATCCGAGAAATACTTCGCGCTCCTGCGCGTCGAGGCGATCTGCTTTGCCGAGCCCGACAAGGTGACGGAGAAGACCGCCTTTGAGGATCTCACGCCGCACCACCCGAACCACCGGATCATCTTGGAAACGACGCCGGATGAGGTGAACATGCGCGTGATCGACCTCGTGACGCCGATTGGCTTCGGCCAGCGCATGCTCATCGTCGCCCCGCCGCGCACCGGAAAGACCGTGCTCCTGCAGAAAATGGCCAACGCCATCACCACCAACCACCCCGAAGCCTACGTGATCGTCCTGTTGATCGACGAGAGACCGGAGGAAGTGACGGAGATGGAGCGGCAGACCGAGGCGGAGGTTGTTTCCTCCACCTTTGACGAGCCCTCCAGCCGGCACGTGCAGGTCGCCGAAATGGTCATCGAAAAGGCCCGGCGCCTCGTGGAGTATGGTCGCGACGTCGTCATCCTGCTCGATTCCATCACGCGGCTGGCACGGGCGTATAACAGCGAGGTGCCGCACTCCGGCAAGATTCTCTCCGGCGGCGTCGATGCCAATGCCTTGCAAAAGCCCAAACGCTTCTTCGGTGCGGCCCGAAACATCGAGGAGGGCGGCAGCTTGACCATCGTGGGCACGGCTCTGATCGATACCGGCTCGCGGATGGACGACGTCATCTTTGAAGAGTTCAAGGGCACCGGCAATAGTGAGCTTCACCTCGATCGCCGGCTCGTCGACAAGCGGACCTGGCCCGCCATCGACATCTCCGCTTCAGGCACGCGCAAAGAGGAATTGTTGCTGGACCCTCAGGAGCTGAAGTTCACCTACGACCTGCGCCGCGTTTTGGTCGACATGAATCCGGTCGAGGCCATGTCCATGCTCACCGCCAAGCTGGCAAAGGTGAAGACCAACGCCGAGTTCCTTATGACCATGAACCTCGCGTAGGCGGTCAGCACAGGACTGGGTCCCTTTCTCTTGCCGAGTTCCAATGTTGCCAACGCTCCGACACCGCATCAAGTCTAATCCGGAGACGGTTCAAGACCTCGCGATTGCAAGCGACGAAAAGTACTGGGAAGGCATTGAATTGTTGGTTTCGGGGAGGCGAGGCGAGGGAATCTATCTACTCGGTTATTCCGTCGAGATGATGTTAAAAAACGCGTGCTTCTTGGCCGAAGGAGCGAGGCCAAGCGACCTTGTGGGGCCGCGACTTGGCCCGATCAGAAGCTGGGCGAAGTCGGCACTGCCGGACATTCCACCTGAGTCCTATCACAGCTTGAGGTTTTGGGTCCATGTCCTTCGGAGGAAACGTGCCTCGCTGGGGCGGCAGCTACCCAGGCAAGTCGACGCGGGGCTTGTTCGGCGGACTCACCGTATCCATGGCACGTGGATCGTGAGCATGAGGTATAAACCTGATCAAGCCCTACAACAGGAGGCTGAATCCGTCTATAATGACGTGACGTGGATACGTGACCGAAGATTTCAGTGGGTTCGCTAGCGATGCCAGTCAAACGACGATTAGAACGAACGCTGCCTGCTAACGCGACTGAGCTTACGCGGTTGTTGCACAACGAATGGAATAACCCGAAGAAAACTGGACAGCCATTGATCGTTATCGAGGGCGAGGCCAAGGAGCCACTGCATATCTATGTGATATGGGATAAGTGGGGCGAACTTAATCAAACAGAGCGCTCCGAGATTATCATGGACGTCGTTGATCACCTGGCGGGTGAGGCTAGGATACCCGATGGCTTTTTTGTGACCGTGGCGATGGGATTGACAGCGGAAGAAGCAAAACGGATGGGAATCAAATTGCCATGAGTCTGGCTTAGGCCGCATCATCACTTCCACTCTGCCATGTCAGGCCGGTAGATGGGTCGCCGGCATTCCGGACTTGAGACGACGCTACTCTTGCAGAAAAGGATTCGATGCCTTTTCCACGCGGATCGTCGTCGTCGGGCCGTGCCCGGAATAGACGATCGTCTCGCCGGGAAGGCTCAGCAGATTCGCCTTGATGTTCCGAATGAACGCGGCATGGTCGCTGTGATGAAAATCCGTGCGGCCGATCGAGCCCTGAAACAGGGCATCTCCCACGATCACCATGCCGGCCTCCCGGCAATGAAGACTGCGGCCTCCGGGTGAGTGTCCGGACGTTTCCAACACGGTCCACCGGCTTTCGTCGAGGACCAATTCCGCGCCGGGCGCTAAATCGATGGTAGCCAGCGAGCCGACGACGATGGGCAGGCCATAGCCGGCGGAGAGGTTCTCGTTGGGATCGGTTAGTGCGATCCTGGCGGCGTCAGCCATATGGACGGGAAGCGTCGGAAAGGCTTTCATGATCGGTGGTACGCCGGCGATGTGGTCCAGGTGGCCGTGCGTCAGGATCAACGCATGAGGAATCAAGCCGTGCTGTTCGACGTGGGTTTGGATCTGCTGCACCGAGGGCGGCAGCCCCGGGTCGATGATCCAGCACGGTCCCTGGTCTCGACACCAAACGACATAGGCGTTTTCACCGAATTGCTGGTCGATGAACGCCGCGATCTGAACGGCACGATCCATCTGATTCGGAACCTCATGATGCGCCGGGATTCACTCGACGGGGCCAACGTAGCCTACCAGGCGCCGGCCGTCGAGTAGCAGGAGGCATCTGTTTCGCGCGAACACGCCGCCGAGCGACTTGATCGGTTCGGTCACCAGTGCACCGGTCTCGGTCACGGGCGACTCCCGGCCGTCAGTCACATTGAATCGACGAATCCGATACCGCCGACTTGTGACGGGCACCCCCAGAACAACAGGCTCTCGCCCCTCCCGACGCGGGCGAGACGCCCGCACTCCCGCATTTGCATGGTCGGCATCGCCCGATCCGTCCCCCACCCCTGGAAGGGGCGGGGCACCCGCATCGTCGGGCGAGATTGTGATCAGCGATTCCACGACGACGATGGGGGGGTGCAGTTCCAGGCCCGGGGCACTCTCGGTCGTCCACAGTTCTCGTCCATCGGCCGTGTCGAACGCGGCGAGCGTATCGGCCGATGCGGCAAGCAAACGCATGCCCACGACCTCGGACCAAAGGCCGTCGCGATCATTCTCGCTGATTGGCGGCGTCCGCCAGAGTTGTCTGCCGGTGTCCAGATCATACTTGGCGATGCGTCGTCCGTCGTCGCTGATGAAGAGGCCGTCCGTCCCGAATGCCAGGCTCGCCAGGACATAGTGATCCGGTGTGTCGATGCGCCAGAGGACTTCGCCGTCGGCAGGACGGATGAGGAAGATCGAGCGTGACAGCACCACCAACAGGTTGCCGTTTTCCGTTGGGATCAACTGCTGATACGTCCGAACCTCACCGTTCAGGGAAGTGCCAAGCTCTTTGCCGGTCTCGGCACTGAGAATATGAATCACGTTGTTTCGGCCCTCCCACCGGGCATAAAAGACGTGGCGGTCATCGGCGGCCAGGTGATTGGCGGCGCCATCGCCTGTTTCCCGATGCCAGCGGAGGCTTCCGTCTTGCAGATCGATGCACACCAACTCGCTGCGGTCGGACGTGGCGAACAGTCGTTGGTCGGTCATGGCGAATGAAGTCCAGGCCGGCAGCGATTCCGGATCGGCTGAAGGGTCGTCTGGTGCTTCGTCGCCGAATTGCCAGATGATCCTGCCTTCGCTGCGCGAGATGGCGAAGAGGCGCCGCGTCGTTGCAAAGACATCGCTGTCCGCGTGCATCCCCAGAAAGATCGGCTGATTTCCGCATGGGATCGGCGCGGGCCAAAGGCTGCGACCGGAGTCGGCACTTCGCGCTTCGATACGGCCGTTGTCGTAGGTGAGGATCGCATCCCATTCGGTGTCGGGCAGCCGATCCAACACCGGCTCCAGCATCGTGACGCGGTCCGAATACAGTCGAGAGAATGCCTTTCTCACCGGCCACGTCATGATCGCGTGGGCCGGGTTGCGGAAGCGACGGTCGCCGATGAGCGACCGCCGAAGGTCTGAGAAGCCGATGCGGCGGCCACCCTGCTCGAATCGAAAGGCGGAATGGTCGCGGGCTGCGCGCTGCAACCAATGGTCGGCCTGTTCAAGTTGGCCGGCATCCGCCAAGGCGTTGACGTACTCTCGCAGGACGGCCGGGCGCTGGGCATCCTGCATGTGCATGTTCGTCACGACGCGACGATAGGAGCGAAGGGAAGCGCGCCGTTCATGGACAGCCTGTGCGAGTCGGGCATGAGCGAGGAGCGCTTCGGCGTGTATGCGGCTATTGGGAAAAGCCTTTGCGACTTCGAGCAGCGCGGCTGTATTCTCCGTGGCCCGCGCGACTTTTAGTCCGTCCTTCGCCTGATTCTCAACCGCTTCGTAGGCCTTGCGGCCATACCTGCGAATCAGCCCGTCAATCCATTCCTCGACGCGAAACCCGACGACCGATTCCAGCCGCTCGTCGGCAGAGCCGAAAGTCACCCCCGAACCCGGCGGCATGAACTCGGATGGGATCGGCATTCGCAGCCGTCGGAGGCTGCGGTCGCTGAGTATCTGTTGATAGGTTGCGACCGCAGCGTCTGGTTTTCCGCGGCGGAGTTGCGCGCCCGCCAAGAGCAGGCGATAGGTCACCTGCTCTCGGGTGTTCGTCGTACACTGCCCAGCCATTTCGAGCAGCTTGATGGCGACATCCAGATTCTCGATGTCTGACGCGCCCGGAGGGCTCGCCTTCGGCGGCCGGGCCGGCGGCTCTTCAGAGCGCGACAGCCGCCGTGACAGGTCCAGTAGCCTCCTGAAGAGTTGGCGGCGCGTCTGGTCATCGTGGATTCTGGATAAGCCGCCGAGTCGGTCAACCGCTTCCTGCACGGCATCGAGTCCTTGCCGGTTTTTGCCAATGTCAAAGGCCAGGTCCGCCAGGGCGAGCGCGCGTCGATGATCCTCCGGTCGTTGCTTCATGTGGTCGGTCAGTCGGGCGAGGGCCGCATCCTGGCTGACCAGCCCGGACAGTGAATCGGCCGCGGCGACCACGATCTGATCCGGTAGTGCGATCAGGTTCCCCGCTTCTCTCGGCTTCCAGGGAAAGGTCTGAGCCGGGCCTCCGTCGAGTGGATAGTGCAACAGCGCGCGGTTGGTGGGGATGAGCAGACCGCCGGCGGTGACCACGCCTCGGCCGAGGAGTTCGCCATCGGCCAGCGGGCGCTGCCAGGCGATCGTCTCTTTCGACAAGTCGTAGCAGACCACCTGGCTGCCGACGGCGTAGAGCACGTCGCCGCGAAGGCCGAGGAACGCATCGGGATTGATCAGGCGCTCCAGCGGAATCCGCTTACGAATACGGCCGTCTGTTTGATCGAGGACCAGGACCTCTTCCAGGTCCAGGGGAATGCACAGAACCGCATCGCGCCAAAGCATGGTCGGCTGATATTGCCAGGATCGTACCGGCCTGCCCATCCGCGTGGACCAGGCCATCTCTGAATCGTCGGCATACTTCGACGGATAGGTCGTCAGCCAGATCACGTGTCCGGTGGTGGCGGAAACCGCGGCGATCGTACCGAGATTTGTGTGGACAATGACCCGGTCACCGGCGGCTGCCGGATGTACGCGCGTCGGCCGGTAATAGCCATAGCTGCCGGTGGGCGCTTCTCCGACGTGTGTATGCCACAACAGGCGACCCGTCAGAGGGTCCAGGCAAAGCAGGAGGCAGGTTTCAAAACCGAATGCCTTGCGCCGCCGGGCCACCGCGAAGAGTTTGCCACGGTGCATCAGTGGGGCGCCGTCCAGTCGAAGATCCTCGAACGCCGAAGCGAGGCCCTCGAGATTGTTTTGCCAGATGGTCTCGCCCGTCGCGGCATTCAGGCAGGCCAATGCCGAGGTCTTGTGCAGTTCAGCTCCGCCGGTTTTGTCGGGCTTGTTCTCCAGGTGAACGTAGAGGCGGCCATCAACCCACAGGGTCGTGAATTGATTCGGCGGTTCATCCTCGTTCATCCATTGCATGTCGACATCCGGGTCGGGGAAGAGGTCCACGCGCCAGGCGGGTTTGTCCGTGTCGTCGAGATCGATCGCCCAGACGGAGCGATGATCGTGGCAATACAACCGGCCATCTCCGAAGACCGGGAACGATGTGAGCAGGCGGCCGCTGCCGAGTGAGCGAAGGTAGGCGCTCCTGGTGCCGGCGCCTGAATCTTCACGATCTTCCACGCCGGCGAACCCGCCTTTGCCGAAATCCGTGAATTGCCACAGGCGTGCCTCGACCGCGGGCTTCGTCGAAAAGAACGCGCTGCGGCGGGCATTGCCGCAGAACATCTGCGCTTCCGCGGCCGATGGCGGCGGCGGCCTCGCGCCGTTCGCCTCGATTTGTGTGAGCATCTTCTTGACGAAGTCGCCGAGCGGCTGTCTGCGGCCGGCCCAATCCACAAGTGAATCGACATCTTTGGTGTCGAGTTCTCGACTGAGCCGGCGAAGTCCGGCGAGATCACCTTGCCACGCGGAGCACACGGCTCGCTTGGTTTGCCATTCGAGCCGGTGTTTTTCCCGATCGGGGTGATTCGAGAGCAAATGAGCGTACCACTGGGATGCGGATTGGAAATCTCCGTATTCAATGGCGAGCTGAGACGCCTCATCGAGGGCGCGTGCGCCCGCTTGTGTGGCGTAGTATCTCGCGGCGATAGACACGAGGCGTTCGACCGTTTCACGACCGGGTTCGTTCGTCAGTGCCGATTCCGCGGCCTTCTCGAAGGCGGCGCGGTAGGCGGCCAGCCCGGCTTTCGGCCAATCGACCACCCGGTCGTTGACGTATCGGCGGATGCAGACGTAGTGGTTCGGCTCAATGTCAATGAGGTAGTGACCGAATTGCTCGCCGATGTTCTGATACGCCACGGCAGCGGCCGGCCAGTTTTTCCTGTCGATGTATTTCTGCGCGCGGTCGAGGGTCTCCTGAGCCTGGAAGTTCGTGTTGAGATAAGACGTGGGTGTCGGCGTTTTGGCCGGATCGTCGGCGTTGGGTTTGTCGGCTTGAGCGCCGGTGGTTGAGGAGTGGCCGGTGAGGACCGACAGCGCCACAATAATCACGGATGTGCTCAGAGGCTGCCGCATCGCTTCACCTCGGCGAGGGACGTTGGGTCGGGCCATTCGCGTTGACGGCCGATCGACCGGCACGTGTCATGACCTGCCTAAGTATACGACACAAATGGCCGCTACGGCGACTCGGCGCCAACCCGAAAAGGGACACGCCGGCCTCGAGGAGCCGTCAATTCGTGTTTTTGGTCTCTGTTTTTCTTTCGGCTTCTTGGCGTTTCTTGAACCAATCGGACAGCTTCTTCGACATGGATTCGGCCATGGCCCGGCGACCCGATCTCGCCGCGGCTTCCTTGGTGACGACTTCCAGCCTGCCGAGTTCGACGCCGTCGGCGCTGAGTTTGAACAAGACAACGACGTAAGAATCGGAGCCGAAGAGCTTGCCCGCACCGCTGGCCTCGCAAAACCATTGCATCTGCGGCTCGATGGTCAGCTTGGGAGAGCCGCCGCGGAACGGGGCATCCTCATCTGCGACGAGATACTCGTGAAGTGCGACGGGGAGGCTGGCGGTGAAGTCTTTGGATACCAGGTCCCCCAGTTCGCTTTGCAGTGGAGAGATGGTTGCGCCTCGGAAGCGATCGAATCGGCCATTGACCGTGCCGGGTACCTCGCGGATTTCTGACGATGCTCCTTTGATTTCCTTAATCGCGCGTGTGGCCATCGAGGCGGGGTTACAACCGGCGCCGGCAAAGAGGGCGAACCCCAACAGGGTCCGGGTCGTCGAGCTTCGCGTCATGTCAGACTCCTCCTGTCGGTCGTTCGGCGCACCGATCAGGTTGAGAAGAGCGCTTCGAGGAATCGCAGGGTTTCCCCCTTTTTCTTGACGATCAGGAGGGGCGCAGCGCAAGTCATCAGGAGCTCTTCGCTTGTGCTGCCCAACAGGGTAGCGGTGGTAGCCGTCGCGCCGCGACCGCCCGCGACCACGATGTCCATTTTGCGGGCCATCGCTGCGTGGCTGATGGCCAGGGCGGGCGCATCGGAAAGCAGCACCAGCGGTTCGATTGGTATTCCCTGAACATCGATATTGGCCAGAAAGGCATCAAGGTCTTTGCGTCCATAGCCTCGCTGGGCTTCGACGGATTCCTTGAAAGAAACGCCTGCCAGGTCATAACGTGACGTGACGTGCCGCACGGTTACGGCGAGGACTTGGGGTGAAGCTTCCGGTGAGGCCTTTGCGATGGCGATCCCGGTTTCCATGACCCGTTTGGAGTAGTCGGAACAGTCAACCGCGACGAGTATGCGGCCGAAGTGGGGACGGCATAGCTCCGGCACAACCAGAACACTGCACGGAGATTTGCGGATAATGCGCACGATCTTCGATCCCATGCCGATCTGGCTGGACGGCAGTCTGCGTCCCATGATCACCAGGTCAAGGTCCTGGTCGCGCGCAACGCGCAACACTTCTCGAATATGATCACCCTGGAGAACCTGGCATGTTGTGTTCTGATAGGCCTCGCTTGCCAGAGCGGCGCGCACGACGGCCTCAACCTCTTTCGTATCGAGCAGCCCCTGTGAGTCATCGTCGTCGCAGGGAGCGTGCATACAGACGTATTCTTCGACCCCCAGATGGGCCAGATGGGCCGCGAAGACCAGGACCCCTTCGTCCGGCGGGGTGTTCCGAATCAGGATGCCCACTCTCTGGAAGGGTGCCATCGGCTGGTTCTCCTCATGAATCGGCAATCGGCCGATCTCGACGTCGGCCCTGGATTCGGTGACTGCGGCGCTGTGTTCCGGCCATCATCCTAGAAGCAATCCCAAAACCGTCAAATCCAAGTGTGGTATCGGCGATCAACCGTTGGAGGACGCAGGACGATAGCCTGTGACGCACGTATTCGGATGAGTTCTCGCCGCTCACCGCAGCCTGGGCAAGTATGGATCAGAAAATGGAAGACCGGCCTTTGTGACACGATGCGACGGAATGACCGGTGCGCCGGAAGATATGAGTCGGGATCCAGCGTTGGTGGCTGGGCCGGCGGTATTGAAGGCACCAATGTGAGCGGGAACGGCCTTTCATCGTCGCAGGATTAGTCGTCTTCGTCGTCGTCGGGGTCTTCGTCGTCGAGGTCATCGTCATCATCGAGTTCATCTTCGTCGTCGAGGTCCTCGTCGTCGTCATCGAGGTCGTCCTCGTCATCTGAGTCATCGTCTTCATCATCATCGCCGACCTGTTTTCCCTCTTCATCCCCCTGCTTCCCTTCGGCTTTTTTGTTGCCCTTGATCCAATCGGTGAGCTTCTTGGCCATGGATTCGGTTGTGGATTGATCGCCTGAGTCTGTTGCGGTTTTTTCGGAATCGGCGCCGGCGTCTTTGTTCTGGGCCTCGTCGAGACGAGCCTTTGCCGCGGCCGCGTTTCGCTCCCTGAAGGTGTCAAGAGGCTCGTAAGACACTGGGCGGGCCGGGGCGAGTTTGACGCTGCTTTGGTTGGCGACGTAGTCCGGCTCAAAGGCGGGATCGCCGTCGGGCATCAGCCCGGCCTTGGCCACGCGCGCCTGAGGCCGAGGCTCGGCAGATTTCTCACATCCGGCAGGAACGAACAGCAGAATGGTCGCGAGGCAAAGCAGACAATATCGAGTCATGGGGGCACCTCTGAAGGTCGGGCGCTACGTTCGAGTCCGTATAGAGCATCGAGCAAGGTTCGCTCTACGTGTTTAGCGGGTAGTTGTGGCCGGAGGACGGTCGCAGGTCAACGCCATCAGCAGATGGGTCGGATGACCCATCCTACCTTCGGCCATCGGTCCCACATCCCGTTGGATGGGTCATTGGACCCATCCGTTGAACCCGTAGGATGGGACATTGGACCCATCCGTTGACTTATTGGGCCAAACGCCCCCGATGCCAACAACCCCGCTAAACACCTACGGTTTGCTCGATTCAGTTTAGTGATTGCCTTCGGGCAGGTCAATCCCCGCCGGTTATCGGGCCGTTTTGCCGTGGCCGTGCGTCTAACGAGTTGGCTTCATCTCTCCCGAATCCAGGCGTTGGTAATAACGTCTGGCGGCGCGGATGAGCGTCGGCGTCAGAATCAGGCATGCCGGAAGATTGCAGAACACGGTCAGGCCGGTCATCGCGTCAGAGAAGTCGTACACCGTTTCGAAGTGTTGAATGACGCAGCCCATGAAGATGGCCAGGAGGAACATCGTCTTGTATGGCAGAACGGCGCGGGGGCCGAAGAGATACTCCGTGCCCTTCTCGCCATAATAGCTCCAACTGATCATCGTGCTGAAGGCGAACAGCGAGACGGCAACGACGATGATCCAACGGCCGATGCCGACGCCGAGGGTGTCCAGGGCGAACCGCGTGATCTCCGCGCCGTCAAGGCGGAGGTGGACGGGAAGGTCGGGCTTGAGCTTGGCGGTTTGCTCGGCGAAACGGGCCGGGTCATCTTTCTCCGAGTCCCGCGTCAACCTGATTCTGGTGGTGCCGAGTTCGGCGAGTTCTTCACGGCGCCGGTTGTGCAGCTCGTCGGCAACGGCGTTGAGCCGAGTCGGTGCCGATCCTCGTGGCTGCTCGACGTAGACCCAGAGCATCGCATTCTCGTCGGCGAGCTCGGCATAGTGGGCGTCGCTGAGGCCGGCAGGAATGTCCTCGGACGGCGTCATGGCGATGGTCAGAACGTCGCCGTTGATCGCCGTCACCCGACCCACCGCAGGTCTCGACCAGACACCCGTGCTGAGGATCACCAGCGCCGTCATCGAGCAGATGATCAGCGTGTCGATGAACGGCCCTATCGCAGCGACGGTGCCTTCACGAATGGGTTCATTGGTCTTGGCCGCGGCATGGGCGATCGCCGCCGAGCCTTGGCCCGCCTCATTTGAGAACAGCGCACGGCGAAGCCCAAGCTGGAACGCGGCATAGACACCGATGCCGGCAAAGGCGCCTTCGCCGGCGACCTGGCTGAAGGCGGATTTGAAGATCGTGGCGAAGAGCGCAGGGACCTGATCGGCGTTCTTGAAGAGAATCGTCATTGCGGCGCCGACGTAGACCAGGCACATGAAGGGCACGAGCTTGCCGGCGACGGCGCCGATCCGCTTGATGCCGCCAATGATGACCAGAGACACCATGAAGGCGACAACCGCGCCGGTTATCTTTGGGTCAACGCCGAAGGTGCTGTTGATGGTGTTCCCAACGTTCCAGGATTGGTACATGTTGCCCCCGCCGAAGGAGGCGACGGCAATGACGACGGCGTAAATCACCGCCATGAGCTTGAACAGCACCCAGGCGGGATGCCCTTTGGCCTTGAGGGGATCGACCAACGCCTTCTGGATGTACCACATGGGGCCGCCGCTGACCTCGCCGCGGGCCCGGGATTTGGCAGATGGCAGGGGCTGCGGTTCGCCCCGATACTCCAGCGTCCTGTCCTCGGCATCCCGCTCCATGAGGGCCGGCGCACCGGGGTCGGGCACGTCTTTTTGGTCTCGGAACATGACCGACAGAGAGCACTCGACGAACTTCACCGCCATGCCGAACAGGCCCACGATCCACATCCAGAAGACGGCGCCGGGCCCGCCGAGGGAGATGGCCGTCGCAACGCCGGCAATGTTGCCCAGCCCGATCGTGGCGGAGAGGGCGGCGCAGAGGGCCTGGAAGTGAGAGAGGTGGCCGGCGTCTTCCGGCCGATCAAACTTGCCGCGGATGACTTGAAGGCCGTGGGTCAGTGCCCGTCGCTGGATGCACTTGGTGACGATGGAAAACAGCAGGCCGCAGCCGAGCAGGAGGAAGAACAGGTAAGGCGTCCAGATCACTCCATCGAACCAGTCCGTGAACGCTTTGAATTGCTTCATGGGATGATTGCCTCCGGTCGACGGTTCGCAGGAAGCGGGGGATTGTGGTCGGCCCCGGCGCGGAAATCAAATGTCGCTCATGCGCCGGCAAGTGGCTCTCGCTGGCGCTTCGGGCTGGTAGGTGTTGTTCTCCCTCTGACGAAGTCACCCATACCAGCCCGAAGGGCCAGCGAGGGCTTGTCACTAACCTACCAGTGTTTGGCGATGGTGGTCAGGATCCAGTATCCGGCTTTGATGGAGCCGCGGATCGTGCCGCCGATCTTGCTTCGGCCGATTCGGCGTTTGTAGTGCACACGGGTTTGCCTGATGCGCAGACGTTCCTGCAGGGCGCGAATCTGCATTTCGACGGTCCAGCCGTAGGCCCGATCGCGCATGTCGATCCGATCCAGCGCCTTCCTGCTGATGGCCCTGAAGGGACCGAGGTCGCGGTAGTGATACCCCCAGCGCCGGCGAATGAGTCGTGAGGCCAGCCGATTGCCGAAGCGCTGCTGCCAGGAGATGGCGCTTCTTTCGACCGTAGCGGCGTCGCGCGTGGCGATAACCAGGTCCGCCTCGCCGGAGAGGATCGGTTCGACCAGATCAGGCAACCGTGAGAGGTCGTCGCTGGAATCCGCGTCGAGAAAAAGAACCACTTCGATGTCGTCGCGCAGCTTCTGCATTGCTGCCCAACACGCGGCGCCGTAGCCGCGGCGCGGCTCGTGCGCGACGATACCGCCGTGCTCCGTCACGACGTGGGCGGTTTCGTCGGTTGATCCGTTGTCGCCGACGATGATCTGCCCCAAGTTGAATTCGGCGAGATTGGGTAGTAGGTGGCGCAGGGATTCGGCTTCGTTCAGAGCAGGCATGATCGCGGCAACCCGGGAATAGCGTTCTTGGCGTTGTGGTTCCAGTATCGGCATTGGCCTGGAGTATGGATCGGCGCGATCGGCCCATTACGTTCCGAAGCAGGGTGGTTTTCCTGTCCGTGGGGGTTTTGGTCGTTGCAACAGGCTTGTTCTATCGGGGTTCTGCCTCATCGGTTGATGCTTTCGGCGGGTGCATTTCCAGTTCTCGGCGATGCGGTTATACTCCTCGCGTGCGATAGGTTGGCTCCTGCTCTGGCATGAGGATACGCATGGGATTGGATCATAGGCGTCTGCGCGAGGTCTGTCGCTGTATCGGGATCGGTGCGGCGTTCATGGCCTGCGCCGTCGGCTGCAACTCGGCGGGGTTGCTCGCCTTGCCGGGAGGGCAGCCGGCCGGTCAAGACGCCATTGGCATTCAATCGGTGGGCACCAACGGCTCGGATGCGCCGGGCTTTGTGATTACGCCCGCCGGTGCGGATGACGTTTCGCTCCTCGAACAACTGGCGTTGGAGCGCATCAACCGGGCTCGCCTCAGGCCCGGGCTCGAAGCGGCGGCCGCCGGCATCGCGATCAATGAGGGGCTAACACCGCCTGCGACTTTGAGCGTTCTCCCCAAACAGGCCGTCGCGATGAATCCGATCCTGCGCCAGACGGCCGTTTCTCATAGTCGAGACATGCTCAATCGAAACTACTTCGACCACAATGATCCGGGAGGCAGCTCGCCGTTTGATCGAATGCGCCTCGCGGGGTTTGCTTTCGTCACGGCCGGCGAGAATCTGGCTTGGCGAGGAACGACAGCCACGCTCGACCCCGTGAACACGGTAGAGATGCAGCACGACGACTTGTTTATCGACGCCGTCGTTCCGGGGCGCGGTCATAGACTGGTCATGCTGGATGCCCGGTTTCGCGAAGTGGGAATCGGCATCGTCCGAGGCAGCTTCAGGCGTGAAGACGGGACCGTTTTCACCGATTCCATCATGCAGACGCAGGACTTCGGAACTTCGGCGACGGACGGCATCTTCGTCCTCGGCGTCGTCTACAACGACGCCAATCGCAATGGTCAGTTCGATTACGGTGAGGGTAGCGCCAACTCGCCCGTCACTTTGAATGACATGGAGGAGTCCACCAACAACGGCGGCGGCTATTCGTTTCGCGTGACCGGGTCGGGAAACTTCACGCTGCGTTTCGCTTCCGGCCAGACGCGGGACTTCGACATTCAGCCGGGAGATGCCAACATCAAGGTGGACCTTGTAGACGGGCGCAGAGTGATCGTGAATCTTGGCCTGACGCCGCTGAACTAAACCCCGAGCCGAACGGCCGGCACCGACTCTGCGCTACTTTTCGATTCTGCTGCTCTTCTCCCGGCGCTTCCGCTCTTTTTCGACCCACTTTGAGTTCTCCGCTTTGGCCTCGTCGCCGGAAATGCTCGCCAGCTTCTCAACAACGGCGGGGTCGTAGCCCATGCGGCGGAGGAAGTATTTCTCATCCGGGACTTCTTTTTCCCGCGAGACGTTTGTACTGACCCACTCGTTCCAATTCTTCTCAAGCCTGGCCCGGGCTTCTTCGGGAAACTTCTCCGTCCAGGCTCGAGTCGTGTCGCCCTTGTAGGTGGTCTGGTAATCCGCACCGACACGCGTGGAGAGGTCGAAGACGGCACGAAAGTCACGACGGCCCTTCACGCCGCCGGTCATCATGTAGGCGCAGAGGCTCCAGGCCTGTGCGTAGTTCAGGAACCCCTGCCGAGACGTCAGGTCGTTGGCCCAACTGGCGGGGTCGATCGTCCAGACGTAATTGAAGTCTTTCCACTTATCGGTGCCGTGCGCGCGACGGATGACCGGGGCATAGCGACCGCGATTGGAAACCTCCGCCATGTTTTCGTCGACGCTCTTGTCGAAATCCCAATACTCAAAGACGCTGGCATGGCCCTCGTTGAACCACCGCGGACAGTCGATCGGAATGCCCAGGCCGCCGAATCGCGGATCGCCCTTCATGCCGAGGCGAAGTTGCAACTCCATGTGAGCCGCTTCGTGCTTCAGCGTTCCCTTGGGCCATTTCGCAAAGTCCTTGATGCCATCGGTGAATTGCTGCAAGCGGTAGTGTTGGGCCTTCCAGAATGGGCCGCGATCCCCCTGGAGATGGGCGAAGGACATGAAGAACCCGCCGCTGCCCTCTGGTCCGCCGTTCGCCGCGTAGGTGGCCTGATCGGCAAAGACGATCACCTCGATGGGTTCTTTCAAATCGGCCTTGACGCCGAGGAACTTCTTGTAGGCGGCGCCGTATTCGCGATGCAACATCTCCATGTACATCGCCGTGTCCACGGTGAATTTCTGATCGATGTCGGTGCGGACGATGAATGGGTGGCCCATGTAGGTCCACATTCGGATCTTCTCTGATCCGTTGGTGATGTTTCCGCCGTCATAGTCGCCCGCTTTGTCCTGTTTGGTCTGGCGCAGTATGCGCTTGTACCGTTTGTCGTACTTTTCATCGCTTTCGTTCTTGCGTTGACCCCAACGGATGACTTTGGCTTTCTTCCTCTTTTTGCGCTTCTTCTTCGTGTTCTTTTTCTTCTTGGTTCCGGTTTTCGGCTTTTCGTCGAGGCTACAGACAGCCGTGGCGCCGGCCCGGACGATGGTCGGACAAGGCCAGAGCATCGCTGCAACCAGCACAAAAACGAAAAAACGAGTAATTCCAATGAGGCCCGTTTTAGCCATGTCATTGACCCTCACGCCCGGAAAACGACTTCACACCACACGGCTCTGGTCATCCTGCGAGAAATGCAGGCTAACTCCTGAACGCAGACCGTATTTTAACCGCTTTGGCCGTTTACTTGCAACGGTTTCCTCAATGGGGTGGTGGCGGAGGGTGTTGAATCGGGCAACGTGGCGGCGGATCGCCCGCCATCGCGGCGCCAAGCCAGCAGCATCAGGCCGCAGAGCGCCACCGAGAAGGCGACATGCAGTGCCACCGTCGCCATCGGCACGGGAAACTGGCCCGCTTCATAGAGGTTCGCTCCGTGGGTGCCGCGCTCCATGGAATCCACCAGTGGCGCGGCGAGCCGGCCATTCACGAGCATCAGCGACGGCGGAAACTGGAGGTAGAGATGAATCAGCAGGACGGCAAGGGTCGGGCCCAGCAGCCGCAAAGTTCCCATCCGCGGTCCCAACCCATGAAGAAGGGCCAGGATCAGGACCGGCTGAGCAAGGAACGCCAGCCGCGCTTTGTCGCTACCACCCAGGAGCGAGAGTGCGGCGAGGATCAGATAGTAGCGTACCCAATGGTGTTCACGGACATATCGACGGGCGTCGGGTAAGATTGCAAATCCCAGTAATGGCAGGCCCAATGCGTAGAGCGTGCCAAGGCCTGACTTCAGAAGATATCCCGGATCGGTCACCAACCAGCGGACCACGGCACCGGCCACGAGCCATGGCGGCGGGGTCGTCGCTTCGATCGGCGGCACGGCCCATCGAACGGCGACGTAGATCGTGGCACACGTGGCCAACATCGCCCCGTAGCACAGGGCCGTGCGTTTCGATCGGCCGTTGGATTGCATGTCGTGAACCAGGGCACACACCAATACGACGGCGCATTGTTCTCGTTGCAGCATCGCGACAGCCAGCAAGACGGCCAACCATGCGGTGCGCTTGCTGAGCATCAGGTTCAACCCCAGGAAGATGAACAGATACATCAACGGATCGACGTAGCAGGGGTTATAGAACGACGAGGCCGGCCCCCAGGCGCAAGTTGCCAGGATCACGCCGCCGAATGTGGATTGCCATCGCGAGAGTCCCGTGCGCCGCGCGAGCACGTGCCAAGCCAACAAGGCAGCCATCCAGACGATGAGATCAAACACCCTGAACCGTTGAACCACGGGTCCGGGCAAGTGGGCGACCAGCGCCGGCGTCAGGAGGCGGTAGCAATAAGGAGCGATGGGGATGAACGGCTCGTTGCGAATCTCGTCTCGCGCCATGGCCGCATAGAAACGTCCGTCGTGGCCCCGGCCGTCGTATGCGGGCGTGATCCCGGTCCAGGTGAACAGCGCGAGCAAGAGGGCGGCGTAGAGGAGACCCGCCGGTAGCAGTTCGCGAGCCGGCGCCTTCACTGCCCGATCCCTTCGGGCAGCGGTCTGCGCAGGCGAAAGCGCTCATAGCCGCCGGCCAGCGGCTCGCGCGAGACCAGCCAGTCGGGATGGTCGATGAGGGTCCGTCGCAAGCGTGGCCAAAGGAGGCGTTTGGTTTCCGGGGGGCTCGCGCTGGGCCAACCGGCGCGGACCCAGTTGAGCGATCGGTCTTCTTCATGGGGGCGGACGACGTAGTCCGTGGTGCCGGCTTGCTCAAAAAGCGGGACGTATCGTCCCAGGCGACGCCAGAATGGATCGAACTCCAGCGTGCGGCATCGTTGCCGGGTCAGGTATGACAGCAAGTGTGCGTCGAACAATTCCGCGACAGCGGGATCGGTCCTGGTCTCGATGAGCGCATCGGATACGGCGCGTAGCGGGTGGGGGGCTCCCAATTGCGTGTACAGCACGAATTGTCCGGCGCCCCAGGCTGCGCAGAGGGCAACCGGTGCAATCCGAGCCACTGCACGAAAACGCCGATTGACCAGCACGGCCGCCATGATGCCGGGCAGGAAGACCCACAGCGGCACCAGGTATCGAATGCTGGTGAAGTCGAGGGCGCAGCCGCTCAAGACGTAGAGTCCCATGCCCAATCCGGTGCCGAGCAACAGCAACATCGCCGGCGTGTGGTTCATGGGGCGGAGTCGGAGCAGGCGCGAGAACCCGTCGCGCTGTGTCCAGAGCAGGACAAGCAAAGCGGACAGGCATGCCCCCAGGGCGACCGAGTTGGCGCCGGCAACAAGGCCGGTGCCTGCGATGCCCAGCGGGCGCGTCACATCGTCGTAGCCCACGCCGACGAGTTGAAGAAAAGGCCGGGCGTCGGCGCCGAAGAGCAACGGCAATGCGTAGAACAGGTAGAGCAAGTTATCCCCCGCCAGCCAGAGCGGGCGCAACCCGAGCGGAAGCGAGGGGTCCATCTCGCGGGTGCCGATCATGGTTTGCATCACGTAGAGAACCGCGGGTGCGGCGCCGGCGAACATGCCAAGGATGATGGCGGCGTTATCCGTGGCGAGCATCCGGGCCTGTTGGATCCAGCGAGTGTTTTTCGCAATCAGGAATAGCCCGACACCGCCGAGAAGCATTAAGACTCCTATGGTGATCGGCTTAGGGAGCAGGCCCATGAGCATCATGCTGTGAACCTGGTCATCACCGACCCAAACTGCCCAGGTGACGTTGAGTGTCAGGACGGCCACCAGCGCGACCAAAGGAAGCGTGGCCCGACCCGTCCATTGGCCGACACGATGAAGGCGTTCACCAACACGCGGCATTCGCCGGAGCCCGGCCAATGGTGAATTGAGCAGGGCATGGGCCAGGATGGACAGAACGAATAACACGATCGAGGGATTGATCCACAAGCCCGACCCAATGATGGCCCCGAGGACAAACCGGTGTCGTGTGCGGTGGGTCTTGGGCACGGGCGGCACGAACCATTCGGAGTATGCCCAGAGCAGCGCCGAGCCCCAGAGGAGGATTTCGATGTATCCCCCTCGGGCGGAAATAGACCACTGCATGAACATCGGCGAGGCCGCCAGCAGGCAGATGGCGCCGATCACGCCGCCGCGTCGCGAGAACCAGCGCGTGAGCATGAGATATTGGATGGCGACCATGAGGGCGAAAAAGCAGGCCGGCCCGAAGCGCAGAGCGTGGATCGGATTCTCGAACAACGGCGACACGGCTGCGATGACGTAGGCCTCGAGCGCGCCCATGTATCGTTGCCCGTAGAAATAGATGGGCAGGCTCCGGCCCTCGGCGATGTCCTGTGCCATGATGCCGACAATCGCTTCGTCGGAATGGAGCAGCGTTTCGCCGCGCTCGATGAATGGCCATCGGACGATGAGGGCCGTGGCGAACAGAACGACGGCCATCGCCACGTCCAGGCGAGTCAAGGGATGCCGTTGCCAGTCGGTCCTGGAGGATGGACTGTCGGACTCGGCGCGGCGGTAGGTTTCGCGCGTGACCAATGCCCGAGCGCTATTCTCACAGCGAGCCGGGCCGTCCCCAGCCCCGGGGTGGACGGCTTCACGTGGCTTGCCTCTTAGCGACCGGGCGCGCTGCGGTGCATTGGGTGGAGCGATCGGGTCGGAATGGGGATCGGCCGTTTGGCCCGCTTTGGTCATGGAGTAGCCCCTTTGGCCGTTGGGCGCCGAGTTTTCAGCAGACGGCTTTAGGAGAGCTTGCCGCTGCGGAAAATGGCCGCCATCAACCCCGCCGCCATGAACAGGGCCAGGCCGTAGCCCGCGAAGCCCAGGTAGCGAACCGAGAGCCCAAAAAGCGTGAAGTCCGGGCTGAGGCTGAGCAGTACGCTGCTGGCGATGATCGTCGCCGCCATGACGACGGAAATCGCCAGCCGATTACTGGACCGGTCCAGTTCCCTGACCAAATGATCGATGTTTTCGTGGCGGATGTTGACCTGAAACCGGCCGCGTCCCATACCCCGCATCACTTCGTGCATCAGGCGCGGAGCGTCCCGTAATATGCTCACGATGTGCCAGGCGGACACGCCGGCCGTCCGTACCAGCCGGCGGGAGGAGAATCGGTCGCGGATCAGCTTCGACAGCTTCGGCTGGAGCAGTTCGACGAGGTTCAGTTCGGGGTCCAGTTGCAGCACGACGCCGGAGACCTCCGCCAACGACTTCAGCATCACCACGAAGTCGCGCGGCAGGGTCACGTCGTTGCGGCGAACCGTGTCGATCAATTCGCGGAAGATCGTCGCCATGTCCAGACGGCGTATGGGCAGGCCGTGATACTTGTCCAGGAACCCACGAAGATCGCGGGCGAGGAGCTGCCGATCCGTTTCCGGGCCGAGGGCGTTCAGGTCTGCCAGGATGTCCACAATGATTTCGACTTCCTTCTTGACCGCCGCGACCAGGCCGATCACGAGGCGCTCCGACAGCAATTCGTCGATTTGGCCGACCATGCCGAAATCGATGAGGATAATCCCGTCGGGCGGGCGAATCAGCAGGTTGCCCGGATGGGGATCGGCGTGGAAGAGGCCGAACTCGAAGAACTGGTACAGGAAGCATTCGGCAAGGCAGCGGGCCAGGGCAGAGCGGTCGCACTGCGAACCCCGGCCGTTGATCACGTCGCGAAAGCGAACGCCGTCGAGATACTCCAGCGTCAGGATGTTCGTGGAGGTGAGGTCCCAGCGGATTTGCGGCGTGGTCAGGTGCGCATCGCTTTTGAAGGCTTCGTAGAATCGCGTCGTGGCCGACGCTTCGTTGACGAAATCCAGCTCTCTTTGAAGGGTCTGCGTAAACTCCTCGACCAACAATTTCGGGTGGTAGGCCCGTAGTTCGGGGAACAGCGTTTCCGCCTGCTCGGCGAGAAACTTCAGCACATAGACGTCGAGTTGAATGATTTGTTCAATGTCCGGGCGCTTGACCTTGACGATGACTTCCTGCCCGTCGTTTGTGACCGCTCGGTGCGCCTGGGCGATCGAGCCGCTGGCGAAGGGAATGTCCGTAAAGCTCTTGAAGGCCGCGTCGACCTTGACGCCGGTGTCCTTGTGAAAGATGCGCCGGGCCTGTTCGGCGGGAAATGGCTTGACTTCGGCCTGGAGGTTTTCCAGGGCGGCGAGAATCTGCGGCGGCAGGATGTCCGCCCGGGTCGAGGCGATCTGACCGAGCTTCACGAAGGTTGGGCCGAGTTCCTCGCACACCTTCACAAGCCGGTTGCCGATCGCTGTAAGCGGGTCGATGTCACCGGGCTCTTCCACCGGCCGTCGGCGGTGCAGCAGACGGGTCGTCGGCAGGTAGCGTCCCAGTTGCAATCGGTCAATGAAGTGACCGAATCCGTGTCTGGACATCACCTGGGCGATGACCCGGAGCCGGGCAAAGGTGCGAACCGTCCTGGGCAGCGTGGCGAGCGACATGGCAAGCGCGCTTTCAGCGATCCACTTTGGGCCGTCAGGATACGGCGTCTGGGTGACGACGGCAGGGCCGCAGGCCGTCTGGTTGAGATCTGACCGTCAGAGTCTCACTCTTCATCGAGCCCGCGCATGATGGTATTGAAGCTTCGAGCCTGCAATATTCCGCCTTATCGGAGGCAGCGTCAATGCGTCCGAGAACGCACGGGGTTTTCCCATCTGTCCAACGGAGCCGTCTTTTGGTAGAAGCTTGGCGGAAGCAGGAGCGCAGGATTGGTGAAGTCGACTGGAACCTGGTGATTCGACTGTTCTCTCAAACCGTTCGTTGGTTTAGTTCGTGGCGGCGGTTTTGCGCGCTTCTGACGCTCATTTTCCTGGTGCGCGGCGTCGTCGTTCTCTCGGTGTTTCCCCCACTTGAAGGCTGGGATGAATACCAGCACATCGCTTACATCGTCTTTCTCCTGGAGAATGACCGGCCGCCGGTCTTGAAGGAAGGCAACGATGTTCCGCGTTCGCTCTACGGCGATCTTGTGAAGTATCCCCATGGTGAGTTTGCGCTCGAGCAACTCCGCGGGATCGGCGCTCTGTCCTATGAGGCGTTTTGGCAGGCCGATTCCCCGCCGGCCGTGCCGTCCGATCCGCCGAGCATTCGTTTGTATCAGGCCCAACAGTCGTCCTTTTATTACGCCCTTGTTGCGCCGCTCTATGCGTGGCTGTCGGCGCGGGGCGGTCTGCTCGCCGCGATGACGGGGCTGCGCGCGCTGAACATCCTGTTCGGCGGTGCGGCATTGGTCCTCGCCTTGTGGGCCGTGGGCCGATTGGTCCACGCATCCGCACATCGGTACCTGCTCGGCTTGTTGATCGTGTCGCAGCCTTTGTTTCTGCTGGACTGCGCGCGAGTGGCCAATGACGCTCTGGCCCTGTTTCTTGGGACGCTCACGGTCGTGATTCTGCTGGTCATCACGCCGCGCCACTATCTGGCTGCATCGGTGGGCGCGGGTCTGGCATTGGGGCTCGGCGTGCTCGCCAAGGCAATCAACCTCGGCCTGGCGCCACTTGTCGCCTACGTCTTCGTATCAATGGCATGGAAAAAGCAACTTGCGATCCGACGGGCCATGATCGGTTTGGTGGTCCTGACCGCCGGCGCTGCAGCGATCAGCCTGCACACGTTTTACTTCAACCTGATGCACTTCGGCATGCTCACGCCGATGCAGGAGGCGGTGCAGAATCGGGCCGAGGGTCGGACCCTCTCCGATTACATTGAGGCGGCGACCCAACTGGATTGGTGGCACGAAATCAGTCGACGCTATCTTCGCCACAGTTTGTGGTGCGGCGGATGGAGCATGCTTTCCGCGCCGCGCTGGTTGGTGAGGTTGCAGCAGTATTCGATTCAATTCGCCGTGCTGGGGGGCTTGTTTCTCATTCACAGGGAAACGCGCCGCAAACGGTGGCTCTTCACGCGGCCGGACGTCGTCGCTCGCCTCCTGGCGCTCTGTCTCGGGATGACCGGCGCTCTTTGCTATCACATGCTTCATTCATTCCTGGCCCTTCCGAACGTCGCGACGAATATCTGGTATGCCGCCGTCACGTTTCCCTGGTTGCTCTGCCTGTTCTATCAGGGGATCGCCGGGTTTCCACGGCCGTGGATTACGCACTTTCTGGGTGCGCAAATGCTCATTCTCTTCCTCGTGACGGAGTTTTACGGCACTTTGGTGACGATGGTCCGCAAGTACACGGGCCACGGCTGGGATGCTGCGGGGTGGGATCGGTTGGCGGCGTTACATCTTCCCGGCTTGGGCCCGTCGGCGACGTTGCCTGCACTGGCCTTGGCTGTTGTGCTTCTGCTCTTGGCCGCCTCGGCATGGATCAACGTCGTGCGCGGAGGAGAAGCGCTCAAATCGCCCGGCCCGGCCCCGCAAACCGGCGGGACGTAGGATTCTGATATAGTCTGTTGTCTATCTATGTCTTGATGCCGTCAAGGAGGAGAACGGCGACCAGGACGAGAATGAGAGCAGTAGGGTCCGCTGTGCGGACCTTTTCCGAAATAAGCGCTGTTAAACCTCATCGGTCCGCACAGCGGACCCTACGTGCTGATATAGTCTGTTGTCTATTTATGTCTTGATGCCGTCAAGGAGGAGAACGGCGACCGGGACGAAAATGAGTACGGGCAGCCAGCGGACCTTTTCCGAAATAAGCGCTGTTAAACCTCATCGGTCCGCACAGCGGACCCTACGTGCTGATATAGTCTGTTGTCTATCTATGTCTTGATGCCGTCGAGGAGGAGAACGGCGACCGGGACGAAAATGAGTACGGGCAGCCAGACGACCAATGCCGCCGACAGGCCCGGTATCCCCGGGTCGATGGTGTTGCAGAAGAACGAAGCGACGTAGCAGATGCCGCAGACCAGCAGGCACTTGCCCCCCAGGACGACGACCGACGGCCTCTCGCGATTCAGAAAGAACGTCATTCCCAGGCACAACAGCGTCATGTTCATGATCACGGTGGTCAGACGGGCGTGCTTCACTCTGATGAACTCATCGGCGCCTCGTGCCGCGAAGTATTCCTGCATCCTGTTCAACTCGGGAAGGCTCAGAAACGTCGTCCACTGCGTGGCCTGCTGAAGGGCCATTTCCTTCGGCGTGAACCCCGAGACATACTCCGTGACAGTCTGGGAGCCCAGTTCCTCCGACCGGATCGTCGGGTCGGACGTCTCCAGCGCCATCCGCCGCCCATTGTCGAGATGCCAGACCTGGCGTTCCGCGTCCCAACTGGCGTGATCGGCGCGAATGACCTCGGTCATGCGGTCTTGTTCATCCCGCTTGAGGATGATGACGCCGCGCATCTCATCCGTCCGCGGACTGAACATCGAGGCGGACACCAGGGCATTGCCCTGGTTCGGATCCGGCAGGAACCAGATCGAAAACGAGTTGCGGCCTTCGATGTCGCCGTGTTGTCGGGCGAGCTTGTCAGCCATGCCTGGAATGATCATCTCCTGGTCGACGAACCACAATGCGTTCAGGCCCAGGCCGGCCAGCAGCAGCGGCGCGGCCACGCGGTAGAGCGAGGTGCCGGTTGCCAGCACCGCGGTGAGTTCGTTGGTTCGATGAAACCGGCCGAGCGTGAAACACGCGGCCACCAACGTAATCACGCCGGCCAACTGCGCAAAGTACAGGAACAGATTGTGCCCATAGAAGTCGATGATCTTGGAAAGCGTCCCCCGAGTCGTTGCTGTGCGTACATTCGTAAACTCGTCAAGGTTCACGAACAGGTCCAGGATGACATAGAGCCCGATCAGGACACCGAGAGCGATCACGTAATTCGTGAAGAAAGCCCGGAGGATGTATCGGTCGAGTGTCTTCATTACGGTCGCACCCTGCCAGTTCCCCACGCGATGAGATTCGCTTCATCGCGTCAGGATCTTCGCCCCCACCGTTGTCGCTGCCAGGTACAGGAAAACAGTCGATCCCCACATCACACCGGCGCTGGCCAGGGAATAGTCCGGGCGGTCGGCGAGGTTCCGTCCGACAATGCTGGCCACGATGACAAACAGCATCGGAACGCAACTGATGCCGAAGGCGGTGAGAACCTGGCCGCCGCGCACGATGATGCCCAACATTGCACCGAGCAGAACGATGGCGATGGCACCCAGCGAATACGAGGATCGAAAATGGATCTCGCCGCGCACTTCCGAGGCGTACCGTTCCAGCCGATCGACCAGTTTCCGCCGCATCCGCTCCTGCTTGGGGTAGATCGGTAGATCAAAGTCCTTGTCAAACAGCGACGCCATATCGAATGAGGTAAACCGTTCTTGCAGTGCCTGTTGGTCCTCGAACGCCACCTTCGGCAAGGCTTCCTTGTTCTTCTGTACGACGAGGTCGTCTGGACCGGCCGGTTCGCGGCTGATTCTGACATTGCCGTTCAACTCGATCAGGATCACGTACTTGCTCCGGTCCAGGCCGCTTCGCAGTTCGATGATCGCCTCGTCGGCGGCGTAGAGTGTTGCGGGGTCGCCCGATGACGGCGTCAGTCGGACATGGACGCCGCCCAGTTTCGTGCGGCTCTCCGACTCGTCGATCAGATATCGTTCGGCGGCGATATCCACGTGAAAGTCCTTGCCGGCAAGCGAAAACGTGGTCGATGTTTCCATGTTTCCGGCGATCTCATCGCTGAGAAAAAAAGCGCTCATGGCACGCCTCATGCCGTGGAGGAGATCCTGGATTTCCGGGATGAGCATCGGGTCGTCTTTGAACTTCAAGAGTGTGCCGAGGGTTTCGAACTTGATCTTTCGCTTGATCGGCAGCGGAATGTCGATCGGCCCCAGGACCTGATGATTGAATTCGAAGTATTGCCGGCGCGCCGCGTCGAAGCTGCGGCCTCCCTGCATGTCCACCGTGACGCGCGGCGTGATTCCGGTGTTGTCAAAATCTATGATCGTTTCGTCGGCCGTGCCGAAGCGCATCACCTCCTGGTCTTCCAGTTCCAGGAAGGCCACCCCCAGCAGGCGAAGAAACGTGTGTCCCTCGCGAACCTCTTCGGGCAACTGTTCGGTCGGAACGGCCTGACAATGGTCCGAGGTGATACGGTACTTGCCGTAGGCCAGCGGCTTACCCTTCTGAAACTGGCCTACGACGATCGAGGGCAGATCCCGACGGGTGATGTCTTCGATGGTGCCGGTCAGGTAGGGAATCAGGTAGTTCCAGGAGCCGTAGGTGAACACCGTCACGAACAGGCCCAGAATCAGCGGCGAGAGCAGGAGGCGGTGGATGTTGATGCCGGCGGCCCGGCAGGCGAGGATCTCATTGTCCATCGTCGCCCGGCCGTAGGTGATGGTCGAGCTGAACAGCGCCGCGACCGGCAGGATGAGTGTGACGGCCACCGGGCCGAGATAGAGAACGATCTTGGCCATCTGGCCCGCGCCGACCCCTTCGCCCCGAAAGAGGTTGGCCACGCCGCCTCCCATAACGATCAACAGCGTCAAGGCTGCCGAGGTCATCAGGAAGGTCTTGAGCAGTTCCTTTCCGAAATAGGCGTGTAGTGTCCGCATAGTCTCACAGGGGACAAACGCCGGCGTGCCGGCTTCGGACACGTTGCGCGCGACTGGGGACCAGGATCAGACGGCGCAAGCCCAGGGGGTTGCGTCGCGGAGACGGCCGATCAGTCTAGCGCTCCGCTTCGCGAGGTCAACCCTTGGGTGGGCGGCGGCGCTGCCGTGCGATCAGGAAGCCGTCGTTGGAGGGCGATCTTGACGCTACGCATAACCCGTGTTCTTATAAGAGGTTCTTGGTGGCCGGCGCTCGTGCTCGGCGCTTCCGAAAGGCAGCCTCGGCAGGAAGAGGCGCGGAGGAGGAATCCACGATGTCCCACATACCCAACCTCGCCGCGAAGCGCGGTGACCTGCTGCATAAATGGAAGGTGGGGGACTCGGCGGAGCTCTATAACGTGAAAGGTTGGGGTGCGGGTTTCTTCAGCTTGAATAACGAGGGACGCCTCGCCGTAACGCCGCGCGGTCCCGAGGGGCCTGCCGTCGATCTCAAGGCGCTCGTCGATGAGTTGCGAGAACGGGGCATCGATCTCCCTATTCTCATTCGCTTCTCCGACATCCTCCGCTCGCGCATCGACCAATTGAATGAAGCGTTTGCCAAGGCCATCAAAGATAATGAGTACACCGCCCCCTTTATGGGGGTGTTCCCGATTAAAGTCAATCAGCAGCGCCATGTTGCTCAGGAGATCGTGCATTATGGCAAGCCGTACAAGTTCGGCCTTGAGGCGGGGTCTAAGCCGGAGTTGTTGGCGGTGCTGGCGATGCTCGATTCGCACGAACCGCTGATCGTTTGCAACGGCTACAAGGACGTTGAATACATCGACACGGCGCTGTGGGGGACCAAGTTGGGTAACAGGGTCATCATCGTCGTGGAGGAGTTCAGCGAACTGAAGCGGATTCTCCAACGTGCCGAGGCGCTGGATGTGTCTCCGAGGATTGGGTTCCGCATGAAGCTCTCGACCCGGGGATCGGGGCGGTGGCAGGAGTCCGGCGGGGCGAAGTCCAAATTCGGCCTGACGGTGACGGATATGCTCCGCGGCGTCGAGCTGCTGGAGCAAGCCGGCATGTTGTCGAACCTCGTGTTGACACACTTCCACCTGGGCAGCCAGATCACCAACATCCGGTCGATCAAGGATGCCCTGGCCGAGGCGGTTCGGATTTATGTCGAACTTGCGAAGATGGGGGCCCCCTTGGGGTTTTTTGACGTCGGCGGCGGCCTGGCCGTGGACTACGACGGCAGTTCAAGCAATTTTCCCTCCAGCGCCAACTACGGCCTGGATGAGTACGTCGCCGACGTCGTCGCGACGATTGGCGAAACGTGCAGCGATGCCGGCCTGCCTCACCCGGTCATCGTGACGGAGTGTGGTCGAGCGATCGTCGCCCACCACTCGGCATTGATCTTCAACGTCCTGGGCGTGAGTGAGTTGGCCCAGCAACCCGTGCCGCAATCCATTCCGGAAGAAGCCCATGCCGTCCTGCACAACATGCTGGAGATGCATGACTCAATCACGATCAAGAACTTCCAGGAGGCCTATCACGATGCGTTGGCACTGCGCGATGAGGCCCTGAGTCTCTTCAAGCTGGGTTATCTCAGCCTGAAGGATTCCGGCATCATGGAATCGATCTTCTGGTCCGCCTGCCGGAAGATTTTGCGCCTCATGCGGGAGAAGGATTACGTTCCCGATGAGTTGGAGGGGCTTGAAGCACAACTCGCCGATACCTACATCTGTAACCTTTCGATCTTTCAATCGTTGCCCGATTCCTGGGCCGTCGGACAGTTGTTTCCGATCATGCCGATCCATCGACTCGACACCGAGCCGGTCTGCCGCGGCGTGTTGGCCGACGTCACCTGTGACAGTGATGGGAGGATCGACAAGTTCATTGACTTGCGTGAGGTCAAGACCACGCTGGAGCTTCATCCCTTCACCGGCGAGGACTACTACCTGGGCATCTTCATGACCGGGGCTTATCAGGAAATCCTCGGCGACATGCACAACCTCTTCGGCGACACCAATGCAGTCCACGTCACCGTTAAAGACGACGGACAATACTTCGTCGATCACGTCATTGACGGCGACACCATTGAGGAGGTTCTGCACTACGTCCAATTCTCCACCGAGGACCTGGTTGCCCGCCTCCGCAGCGACGTGGAACAGGCCCTGCGTGATGGCAGGATCAACTTCCGAGAATCAGCGCAGATTCTGCGCAGCTATGAGGACGGTCTCAAAGGTTATACCTACCCCGGCGGCACGTTCGTCGCCTAGCCCGCCACCTGCAGCAAGTCCTCATCCGTCTGGGACGGGGAATGTATCTCCTGCACGAAGGGCGAATACTCCTCCCCATCTTTGAGCAAGGACGGGACACCCCGGCCTCCGGGTTGAGAGAGTGTTATCGACGAGTTCCTGGTTGGCGACTTCTCCATCTCCAGTAACCGCCAAGAAGCCACATGCTTAATAGAAGGGGCGCTTGTGCGACGGGTGCGGTACTTAAGCAAGTGTCGTCGTCGTCGGGAGGAGGTGGCGGGGGCAGAGGAGGTTTTGCGGGTGGTAGGTCCTGAAGTTTTCACCTTTTTTTGCTCGGCCAAGTGAAAAAATCCGAAAAAATCCGAAAATCGTCCTGCCCTTGGCGCAGTCTGGTCAGAGTCCTGGCTTTGGGGCGACATTGGGTAGTCTTGCTCAGTGTTTTGGGTGAGGACGGGCGGATCGCGACTGGCCCATCGCATCGGCGAGGTGGTCCGCACAGCGGACCCTACTGGGCTGACCGATGCTCGCCCCGGCCGCCAGCATCGCGTCCGCCTCACGCAGCTCGGCGATGATCTGCTCCGGGCCATGTCGTCTTCGCTTCATCGAGAATCTCCTTGCCCATCCGGGCAGTAAAGAGGCTCATAAGAACTGGATCAAGTCTCGGGGAGCAGGCCAGGTCGTTGCAACGCTCCGCATGATCGCCGTTTCCGTATAATGTACTGCCACACAAGAAGTTATGGTCACGTGGTTTGCCTCTCGTCGATCGCCTGCAATTTGCGTCGGCTGGAGGCGGTATAAATGAGAGGATGAGATTCCGTCGGATCAATGACTTTTCATCTCGGGCTCTAACGGTTTATCATCTATGGGCTTATGTGCCGATAGGGCTTTGAAGCGTCTGTGAGCCGGGCCGCTGCCGGTGCCGGAAGTGCGAGAATGCCGAGCTTTACCTATACCGCCCGAAACGCCGAAGGCCGCACGATCAGCGGTGTCGTCGCTGCCGACAGCCAGCAGCAGGCCCTGCGCAACCTGGATGAGCAGGCCCTCTTCCCGGTGGAAATCCGCGAAGGCGGGATGGCGGCACGGGCCGTCGGTGGTGGAAGAAAGAGGGTCAGTCCGACCACGACTGCGGTGTTTTATTCCCAGTTTGCGGACTTGCTTCGTGCGGGTGTGCCGGCCCTGCGATCGCTGGACGTCTTACACAAGCAGACGTCGAATCCCGTCTTGAAGGAGGTTCTCCGTGAAGTTCGCGAGGACCTGTCCAGCGGCCAGACCCTCGGCGACGCCATGGACAAACATCCGAACGCCTTCAGCCCGCTGCACGTCGCGATGATCAGGGCCGGGGAAAAGGGCGGCTTCCTTGAGGAGGTTCTCGCCCGCATCGCCCTCTTCACCGAGCGTCAGAACGAACTGCGCAGCAAGGTCATCGGCTCAATGGTGTATCCGCTGATTCTTCTGTGCGTGGGAACGGCCATTGTGGTTTTTTTGTTGCTCGTCGTGGTGCCCAAGATTCGGGGCTTTCTGCGCGGCGACCTGCCATTTTTGACGCGGTTTGTCTTCGCGGCGTGCGACATTCTCAAGGCCAACGGTGCGTGGATTGCCGGCGTCGGCGTTGTCGCCCTCCTGGTGGTGGTCGGGTTGTTTCGTAGTAAGTCGGGGCGCGCTCACCTCGACCGGTTCCAGACCAAGATTCCCGTGCTTGGAAGGCTCACCAAACTGGTCGGCATTTGCCGGTTTTGCCGCATTCTTGGAACGTTGCTCCGAAACGGCGTGCCGATTCTCCAGTCTCTGAAGATTTCCCGGGATTCGGCGGGCAACAGTTTGCTGGTCGCGGCGATCGAGGACGCGACCGAGAGCGTCCGTAAGGGAGCTTCGCTTTCGGCCCCATTGGGCAAGAGCGATCTATTCCCATTGGACATTGTTGACATGATCGCCGTCGGGGAGGAGAGCAACAATCTGGAAAACGTCCTGGTGACGATTGCCGATTCCTACGAGGTGCGAACCTCGCGGCAGATTGACCTGGCGGTGCGCATGTTGGAGCCGTTGCTGCTGGTGATTATGGCGTGCATCGTGGCCGTCATCGCCATCGCGTTGCTGCTTCCGATCCTGACCATGAGCGCCGGCGGTATCAAATGAAGGCCCGGAGATCGAAAATGTCCGCCGGCAGCGCCGGCGAACCCCCCTGGGAGCGGGGTCCGAATGGTCGCTGCCGGATCGTGACGGGTGCGATAGAATACCAATGCGTGCTCGACACGATGCCCGTTGATTCGGTTGTTTCGCAGGTACAAGGAGATATAGATCATGTGTGCGGCAAGAAGGATGTCCCGTGGACGCAGGGTGCGCAAGGCGTTCACCCTGCTGGAGATTCTGTTGGTCGTGGGCCTGCTGGCTCTGTTGGCGGCGTTCGTCGTTCCGGCGCTGACCGGAGCCGCGGACTCTGCCAAGATCGACCTGGCCAAGGCGGCCATCGGAGCCAACGGCCCGCTTTCCCAGTCGATCGACCTGTACAAGGTCAACGTCGGGATGTATCCCGAAGAATTGAAGTACCTCCTCGAGAAGCCGGGCGATGACGAACTCGCCGAAAAATGGCGCGGACCCTACATCAAGGATCCCAGCGGGTTGAAGGATCCGTGGGACCGCGACTATCAGTACGACCCCGAGGGGGATCACAACCCCAATGGCGTCGATCTGTGGAGCATGGGCCCCGACGGCATCGACGGCAATGAGGACGACATTACCAGCTGGGTGAGCGATCGTTAGACCATGGCGCGCGTGGCACCATCGACCCGAAGACGGCGAGCAGGCGTCGTACCGCTCATGCGGCGCAGGGGGCCGGCGCGCGCTGGTGGAGGGCCCGCGGCAGGCTTTACGCTTCTCGAAATCCTGGTCGTTCTCACTTTGCTCGTGATACTGGTCGGGTTTGCGTGGCCGGTGATGGAAAACCAGATTGCCGCGGCGCAATTGCCCGAATCGGCCGATCGTGTTCGCGACATGCTGTTCATGGCTCGTGCCGAGGCGGCGCTGGAGCATCGGCGTGTTCGGATACGCTTCGTTCCCGATGAGCAGCACCCCATCATCGAGTACGAACCGGACTCGATCCTGGAACCCGGCCATTGGGAGCCGGTGCAGTCGGCCTGGACTCGCGAGCCGATGCTTCTGGCGGACATTCAGGTGCACGATGTTCTGCCGGGTCGGCCGGTATACCTTGAGCCTCTTTCATTCGATTCGGACCCCAGCAAACAGCAGGAAGAATCCCTCCAGGAACTGGAGGATGTGGCGGAATTCGACGCCTCTGCGGCGAGCAGTGAGATGGCCGACGCGGACGTGGAGATTGACGAGGCGCGGCCTCCGATCATCTTCGAGGCCGATGGCTCAACGGAGTGGGCGACGATCATCCTCGCAAGACTGCCGCTTAAGGAAGTCCTCGAGGAATCGCAGGAGCAACTTTGGGTGGTTCTCGATGGTCGCACCGGATTGGCCCAGGTGCGTGAAAAGGTCACCGAAGCCCAACTGTCCGATGAGGAGTTTTATGTCCAGCGTGAGAAACTGGAGTTGCCCACCGATGCCGACATATCGAACTTGTCCATGGACGTAGGCGGTCAAGGGATCAGCGGACTCATCGGAACAGGGCTTTCGATTGGGGGAATGGGATTGGGGGGGGCCGGCGGACAAGGTGCGGGCAACGCGGCCGGCCTCAACGGCCTGCCGGGGCTTGCCGGGAACAATTCGGAACCTGCCGCAACCGACGAGAACGGCAGGCCAGTCGAGCCGGCCGATCATCCGCCGACCGACGCGGGTCAGGGCGACGACTTAGACAATGCGGGCGATCCACAGGACCTCGAAGGAGCGCTTCAGGACGCCGACCTGACAGACGAGGAGCGAGAAAACATTCGCCGGACGATGGGCGGACGTCGGGGTGGTGGTCGCCAGGATGGCGGTCGTCGTGGTGGCGGCCCGCGGGCTGGCGGCCCGCGGTGAACCAGAGGTTCAGCGGGATGAACGTCGTGTAGAGCAGGCGGTAGGATGGGTCATCGTACGTGTTTAGCGGGGTTGTTGGCGTCGGGGGCTTTTGGCCGAATACGTCAACGGATGGGTCCAATGACCTATCCCACGGGTTCAACGGATGGGTCCAATGACCCATCCTACGGGGTGCGGGACCGATGGCCGTAGGTAGGATGGGTCATCCGACCCATCTGTTGATTGTGTTCGCCGGCGCCGTGGACGTGATCCGCTGAATGGGTGCCCCATCCTTTGCGAAGCAAAGGGTGGGGTATGACTCAGTTACACGATCGCAATCCCCCACCCTTTCTTTCAGAAAGGATGGGGCACCCGCAGCGTTATTGAGGGCGGCGACTTTCTCAAGCGTCAGCGCCATCGTCAGCCGACACTTCGTACAATTCGTGAAGTCCGTCGGTGCCGCGGATCTCGACCGAGCCCCAATGGGTCACGCCGAACTCCGGCGGAAGTCTCTCCCGCATGGCCTTGCTGATGAGGATCTCGCCGCCTTTGGTGTGCAACTCAATTCGGGCTGCAAGATTCACCGTGTTTCCCACCACCGTGTAGTTCGAACGCTCGATCGATCCGATGTGTCCTGCCGCCGCCGGGCCGCAATGGATGCCGAGGCCGCAGTTCAAGGCCGGCCGGCCGCGGGCCAGACGGAGCCGGTTCAGGTCTCTCAGGCGCTGTTTGATGGCGACGGCCGTCCGCACGGCGCGGGCAGGGTGGTCCGGCTGCTCGAACGGGACGGAGAAGACGGCCATTACCTCGTCGCCCACGAACTTGTCGATGAAACCGTCGTTCTCGAAGACCGCCGCGGTGATGTGGTTGAAGTACTCGTTCAACATCTCGGCCACTTCGACCGGCGCCATCGACGAACTGATCGCCGTGAAGTTCCGCAAATCGCAGAAGAGCACGGAGACGTCGCACTGTTGGGTTTCGAGAATCCGCTCGGGCTGCGCCTTTAGCGCATCGAGCACCTGTTGGGAGACCGATTGCCCGAACATCGCCTCGATTCGCCGCGTGCGCAGGGCAAGCCGGTTTGTATTCGCATTGAGAATCACCAACTGGCAGGCGAGGCCGGTGGCCAGGACCATTCCCATTCCCGCCAGCGGTTTCACCACCGGCAGCAATATGCCCCGGTCGAACAGGTAAGTCGCCAGCCAGGTCCAGCCGCCCGGAAACAGCGCGACACCGGCCAGCACGTAGCACAGAAGAAGCGTCGTGCCTCGACGGTGCATCCACCATTGACGCTGATTCCATGCAAACAGACCGGCGAGGAAGGTCAGACCGGCCACGAGGCACCGGTTGCGCAACCCGACGTTCCATTGTTCCGCGAAGTGCCGATCTTCCAGAATCTGGGCCAGTGCATTGGCGTGGTAATAGACACCGGGAACAAATCCGTCCGCCAGCGGCATCGCGAACGAGTCGCGCAGGATTCCCACTTCTCCGATCAGGACGATCGTTCCGGCAATCTTCGCAGGATCGAAGGCGCCGTGAACTGCGTCTTCGAATCGGAGCGTCCGCCACCGCGTCTTCCCGTCGCCGGCCTCCGGCGTCACGGCGGCGAAGTCGATCAACTCCCGCGCCCGTGCGGAGTAAGGCCCGATCTTCGCCAGATTCCCCTCAATGTTGATTTGTGCTGACTCGTCCTTCTCCCATGCGGCGAACAACGCCAGCACCAGCGGAAAGTGCGGCAGGTAGATCAGGTCTTCGGGCGAGCCACTGTCCCCCAACAGGTTGAGGTACAATGTTTCTGGAAGACGACGCAGCACGCCGTTGTCCGGTGAAACCGAGACCATTCCTTCCAACGGTTCCGAAGCCCGAAACAACTTCGGTGGTCGCTTTACCTGCCCGCCTGCATAGGCCGCGGCCAGCACGACATCCGACTTCCCCACCGCCTCTGCAAGACGCACGTCGACGTCCGGTGAGGTGAGATCCGTCAGCCAGACGTCCAACCCCACCACCAAGGCCCCGGCTTTCGCCAGGTTTTCCACCGCCGGAGCGAGGTTGGCGCGGAGGTCGAACCGCCGATCGCCCTGCTTCAGAACCTGCCGGCTCTGTTCATCGATCTCCACGATGATGATGTTCCCGGGAGGCTGACGCGGGCCGCGCGCCCGAAAACGGAAATCGATCGTCACGTCCTCGAGCCGCTCGATCGCACCGCCGCTGGGAATCAAGGCGCCCGCCAGTGCGATCAACAGCGGCGCGACCACGCCCAACGACCGAGCCGCAGCGCGGGACAGGACCGGCCGATCCTCCAGGTACGCCGTGGGGCTGTCCCGATCAACGGCCATGATCACTCGGCACGAGCAAAGGTCCTATCCTCCGGGCCGACATCCAGCCGCCCCTCGATGCCCGCCGCCACTGAATCCACGACGACGATCACCCTGCCGCTACGCAACAGATTCGCTCCTTTGGCCGTGTTTCGCAGCTTCTCCGCATCCTGCTTCGTCAGGACGATCTTCGTCTTGTCGCCGCCGGTCGTCTTGACTGCCCTCAAGACCCGGCGCTGGCGGCGCGGCTTTCGGGCTGGTTTGGACGTAGGCTGTGTCGCCGCCGGCTTGCTGGCCGGAGGCTTGTCCATCAGCGCCGGCACGGTATGGATCAATGACAGAGTGCTGCCGACGCCGGAGGGACTTGGCACAGTTGCAAATGAAGGTATCACCGAGCCGCTGAAACGGGTTTCCCCAAGCGCCGCCTCAGCCGGGATGCTCAGCCGACTGGTTCGTAGTTCCTCGAACGTCTGCGCCGTCTCGACGTATCGAATCGGCGGTCGGACCGATTGGTCCGCTTGCCCTATGGTCGCAACATCGTAGAGCACGGTTCCACCTTGTTCTTCCACCACCGGGAACAGGCAAGGCTCGATGGTCAGGCCGCGGGCATCAATGACCAGGATTTCGTCGGACTCGCCCTGCCCAGCCTTCGCGGGCATCAGACGAGAACGCTTTCTTCGCAGTGCCGTGCGCACCGCGTCGGCCGTCACGATCGACGCCACGGCCTTGGCACCCCAGATCGGCGCCTCGATGACCACGGTGCATTCCGGCGGCGTCGCATTCGGGCGCCAATCGACGGACACGATCTTGTAGCCCTTGAGCACGCCGCGGACGTGGACGTCTGCGTAACCGAGGTCGGAGAAGCGGCCTCTCCCGTCCACCCGCACCCCTAGGGCCATGGCCAATGCATTCCGCGCCGCCACAACTTTTCCCGCGCGCTCGGCCATGAGGCGATCTTGATCGGTCTTGCCATGCGCTTTGCCGATTCCTTCCGCGAGAATGAGGCCGTTCGCCCAATCGATTTGCCCGCCGGCGGCGGAACTCAGGTGGGGCCGCATTCCCTGCGGCAGAGCTTGCCTTCCGGCCTGCGGTTCTTGAGCCGCGGCCGTGCTGAAGAGCACAAACGGGGCGAGGGCGAGAATGCATGGTGTGAATCGCTCGATGATCATCCTGCTCTCCAATTTATCCAAGTCATTTCCCTGGCTTGTTCCCGCCCATGGTATCGTACTTCTCCGCTGAATCCCAATACGCGGCAACCCCAACTTCGGCGCGGCGGGGCGGTGGCATGATGCGGCCCTCTCTGCCCGAGAACTCTGTATAATCTCTGCGATGGAAGAGCCCGGATTCGTTCTTGAAACCGCCCGTCTGCGTCTGCGGAGATTCACCCTTGATGATGTCGATGACATGTACCGCATCAACTGTGATCCGGAGGTCGTTCGGTACACCCATGATGGTGGAACGCTGACTCGAGAGGAAGTCGAGCGGAGGATTCGCGAGGACGTCCTGGGAGACTACCGCAAACACGGCTATGGTCGCTGGGCCGTCATCCACAAGCAGGACGGCAAAGTCATCGGTTTTGCAGGGCTCAAGTATCTCGATGAACTGAAAGAAACCGATCTCGGCTACAGGTTCGCTCGAGCTTATTGGGGCATGGGCATTGCCACCGAGGCCGCTCAGGCGGTAGTAGACTTTGGTTTTCGGCAGCTCGACATGGGCCGGATCATCGGCCTGACCTTGCCGGAGAACAGAGCCTCCATCAGGGTGCTCGAGAAGGTCGGAATGAAGTTTGAGAAGACGATCACGATCGACGGGATTCAAGCGGCTTATTACGCCATGAACGCGCCGCGCTGATCTTCGTCGGGCTGTTCTCGGCGTACGATGGTGGAAGCGGAGCGAGCTACCTGTCAGCCTTGCGGGGGCACCAAACCGGAACCGCCCGACTCTCTACTGACAGCGGCCGTCCGTCCGAAGCAGCGAAGGCTGTCGATTCAGCATGTCCTCGCAACAGTCGACGGCGCCCCCGGGCTCACCCGTAATCGGAACCGCGCAATGGGCCCCGGCTTGATTGTTGTGCAAGTCCATCGGATCGCTGTCGCCCTGCTGCAATTCCAGGAGTTGCCCAAGAAGCAGCGCCAGATCAGGACCGTAGGACGCTGTGGCCACTGACGCGCCCACACAATGCTGCATCGCATCAATCCTGCAGGGATCGGTCTCCCCCGTGCGTTGAGCCCACGCCTCCACGGCCGCATCCGCATCGGCGCGGACATCAAGCACCCCGCAGCCGGACAGAAAGGCTGCCGCTGCCATGAATGCGACGCGGATCAATTTCACGATGGCGCCTTTGACGTCGGTACCTTGTCAGCTTGGGAAATGAGTGAACACTCAAACTGAGCGGTTTCCTTCCGGTGCATTGTTTTTTCGTGCATTGTTTTTTTCGCCCGTGGGGCGGACGATTTTTGCTAGAGCAGTAGGGTCCGCTGTGCGGACCTTTTCCGAAATAAGCGCCGTTAAACCTCATCGGTCCGCACAGCGGACCCTACGTGCTAAGAGAAACTTCCCGCCCGGAGGGCGGACGAGCGCTTCGTTCGCCCTCCGGGCGAAAGGTTCAATAAAGCCCGCCCACCGGCGGCTGAAGCCGCCGGCAACGATCGCACGCCCTCCGGGCGAAGCTCGTCGCCGGGCGAAGCTCGTCGCTGGGCGAAGCTCGTCGCTGGGCGAGGTTCGTGGCCGGGCGAAGCTCGTCGGTTTGCTCAAAACCGGTCAGTTTGACGAAACAACTCAGTTCCGGTTCATTGCCGGCATCCGTGGCGTAATTGCCTGAATCTTCCTGGTGCATTTGGGCAGGATCGTCATCGCCTCACCAGGCGGAATAACAGGAACGTCAGGTCGTCCGCCTTTGATGGGCCGTCTCCTTCCGGCGACGCCATCCGTTTTCGCGCCGCCTCGCCCAAGCGCCGCGCAACTTCGGGCAACGGACCTTTCCGAATCAGGGATGTGACCTCATCGAGCCGCAAATTGTCAAAAAGCCCGTCGGTTGCCAACAGCAATGTATCGCGCGTGCGGAGCCTCACCACGGGCCCGACGTCGATGCGCATGTCAGGGCTGCCCACGACGTTGGACACGAGATGCCGATCTTCGTGGTGGATGGCCTCTTCCTCGGCCATCAAGCCGGCTTCGACCGCGTAGCCGATGGGGGAATGAGCGACTGTCTGGAGCTTCAGCTTGCCCCGCTGACCGACGACCAGAATCATCGAATCGCCGGCGTGATAGGTGCGCAGACAAGCGTCGTCAATCTCTACCGCGGCGAGGGTCGTGCCCGCTCCTACGCCGAGGGCCGTCACCGCTCGATTCGCCGCCTCGAATCCGGTCAAGATCGACTCGCGCAATACACCGCCTTCGGTGCCACGAGCGCGTTTAGGTCGTGGGCGGTCGTCCTCCGGCGTCGAGAGCCCGGCATCAGGATGCTGCTCCACCACGCCCGATGAGACCGCCCGATGGATCGACTCCTCCAGCGCTTCGAGAGCCGCTCTGGCGGCCTGCGCCCCGAGTCGCTGGCCCCCCACGCCGTCGGCGATCGCCAGCAAGCCGCGCCCTTCACCAAGCGTCAACACCATGGCGGCATCTTCATTGAACTGAGCGCCCGATTCGGGGCCAGGCCGATCCGGTGACGGATGGGAGAAGACGAGTGCCGTTCCTGAGGCGACGGGGGTTGATTCCGCTTCGGCCATGTGGCATCCGACGTAGAATCGGGCCTTCATGGGCAGCGATCTCTCGATCACGGCTCGGCTTCCCACGTGAATGACTCCAGGTGCTTTCGCAAGTGTCGGGCCGTCGGGAATCGTTTGGAGATCAGGTCCCGCCGCAGGCCGCAGCAGATTCGCTTCACCTCCGGCGGCTGCGATGAATATCGTCGTGACCCGCCGACGAGGTCGTACAAAATACGAATCAGTTGAATGACGTCCTCGCGAATTGCCGCGGCGCTGGTTGCTCCCCAATGGTACAGATCGACGAGTTTCACCTCGAAGTCGATGCCCCGGCGTTCAACAAGCACGTTTTCATCGTGAATGTCGCCGTGATACTCGCGCAAGCGATGAAGCTGGTCCAGCCCGCGGGCCAGCGCATGCAACAGGTGTAGGGCCTCGAACGGAGCCAACCGTTTGCCTCGATGCTTCGCCACGAACTTTGCAAGGATTTCCCCCTCGACAAACTCACTGACCAGGCAAGTGATCGGCGTCCTGCGGAATCGGAACACTTCCGAGTGGTGGTATTGGATGATGATCGGGCAATTTCGGAGGCGGTTGAGCTTCTTGGCGTAGAAAGTCACCGACCGATCGCGGACGTTTCGCTGTGGGAAGAACAGCTTGGCGGCGCGGGGAATGCCCGTCTTCCGCTCGCTGACTTTGTATACTTCGCCTTCCCACCCACGGCCGAGCAGCGAATCAATGACGTACTTTCCCGCAATCACGCGGCCCGGCTCCAGATCAAAGCTGTCGATTCTTTGTTGCTGCTTCATCCTGGGTCGGCGCTACGTGATTGAGCAGGGCGCCGCCGGGATCGCGCTCGGCGACGACGTGGTTCATCTCGGCGACATTCGCCTGCACGGGACAGTGAAGGACTTGCGCAGTCCGCTGTCAAGCGGCCGCGGCCGTGGGATGTGAAGCGGCGTCCGGAGCAGCATGTGTTTGTACGACGGCAGTAGCCGGTCTGATACGGATGGCCACGCGTTTCAGCCATGACCGGTCTCTGTCGCCGGAGGCGGGGGCCGCCGTTCGCGTTAGCCAAACGCTCCTGTCACAGGTGAGCAAGGCGTACGGCCAAATCCACCAGAGGAGAAACGTCGAGTAGAACGCGTAAGGCATTCCGAACAACGCGTCGCTGCTTCGTTCGCGGACAAGGCAAAACAGGATCGTGAAGATGGAGCCGAACACGCATGCGGCCAGCAGCTTCAAACCGAACACAGCCGGCAAGAGGATGGCCAGCAAGAGGGCACTGCCCAGAAACAGGTAGGGCATGAAGAGCCCCAGCGCGCCCATCACGAAGTTGAAGCGTATGCCAAGCCTGCTTTCCTCGCGGAATGGCGTGAACACGTACCGGCCGGTATGAATCGTCTCTCGGACATTGCTGCGCCCCCAACGAAGAAACATCTTGCAAAGGCCGGCATAGGTCTTCGGCGTGTTCGTTCGGACTCGTGCGGAGCGCTGGTAGCAAACCTTGAGGCCGCGGCTGAGTATGAAGTTGGTCATCGCATGGTCTTCACCGGCACGGGCCGGTGCGCCGCGAAAGGTCTGATGAAGCCACTGCTCCAGCACCGGCAACACCGCACTGCGGCGGTAGGCCGCCAGCGCGCCGGCGCAGCACAGCACCGCGCCGCCGCCCATCATGCTCTGCGATGCACGCTTGTAATCGAATGTCATCACGTACCGGACGGCCATCATCCGAGGGATCAAACCGTCTTGGAGATTCAAGACCTGCACGTTGCCGGCAACGGCACCAATCCTTTGATCCCGTACCATGGGGCTGACCAGGGCGCGCAGCGCGCCGGGCTCGACCAGCGAATCGCTGTCGACGGTGACGAAGACCTCGCCCTCGCCGCGTCGGAAGCCCTCCCACAGCGCCCAGCGCTTGCCGCGGTTTGTGGGGCATCGAATCGGCGTGACAACCGAGCCGATCTCTGCCGCGGTTGTTTTGATATGCGCCCACGTGTCATCCGTGCTGCCGTCATCGACGACGATGATTCTGAATCGATCGCGCGGATAGTCGACACGGGCGAGGCAGCGCAGCGTCTCACGGACCAGCGCGCCCTCGTTGAACGCCGGAACCACCACGGTGACGCTGGGCAGTTGCTCCTCGTCGACCAACGGGAAAGGCCGATACCGAAGCACCAGCCACAGTCGCCAGAAGCACCAGACCGTCGTGGCGAGACCGTACGTTATGCCGATGATGAGTGTGGTGCGTGACACAGGTGCGTACCAGAGAATCTCGATCGCGCGCGTGCTCACGTCGGATTGCCATGCCAGGTACACAACCACAAGCCCGGCGAGGACGAGGAGGGTCTTGAAAGAGATGTCGCGCCAATCGCGGCGGCGCTTTGGGATCGACCCAGCCTGAACCTTTGCTAATGGCTCCTGCCGAGTGAAGCTCAACGGGAAAACGGACATTTCGGATGCTCCTTTACTCCTGGATGATCGTGAGCCCTGGCCTGGGACTCCGTGGTTCCGTGGTCTGGTTTGGGGATCAACCTCATCGTGGGGCGCGTTGGTACAACGCTCTTATACTTGGGATAGTATGAACCGGATTCCTGAATCGGGGATGAAATGCAGATGAAATATCTTTAATCTCGCGAGAGCATCATCTGACGATGAGCGGCAATCGGACGACGAATTCACAGCCCCCCTCCGGGTGGTTTGCCGCCGTAGCGGTACCGCCGTGCAGGGTTGCGACGCTCCGGACGATCGTCAGGCCGAGCCCCACCCCCTTGAAAGGCTCGTCCTCTTTCGGAACGCTGTAGAACTGGTCGAAGATCCGGCCGATGTGCTTTTCGGGTATTCCGGGGCCGTGGTCGCGGACGGTGATTTGCGCCTCTCGGCCGGGCAGGGTGACGTGAACCTCCACGGCGCCATCGGCAGGGGAGTACCGGACTGCGTTTCGCAGCAGATTCGTGAACATCAGTCGCAGCAGCTCACCGTCCCCCAGGACGAGCGGTGCGGCAGCGCCTTCGACCAATGGCGCCAAGCGCATCATGAACCGAATATCGCGAGGCTTCGCCTGTGCCTCACACCGCTGCACAGCATCCACCACCGCCTCATTGAGCGAGAGCTCCTCTCTGCCCGCAAGCGGCAGACCTGCCTCGGCCCTCGCCAGGGTCAACAGGCTGTCGATTGTCTGTGACAGCGCGCGCACCTCTTCCTGGACGACGGCGGCAAAGCGCTGGTACTCCGCCGCGCTACGATCCTTGCGCAGCAATACCTGAGCACTTCCCAGGAGCACGGCCAGCGGTGTCTTCAGTTCGTGAGAGACGTTTGCGATGAAGCGGCCTTGAGATTCGAATGCATCTTCCAATCGGTCGAGCATCCTGTTGACATGCTTCACCATCTCGGCGACTTCATCCTTGCCCGACGGGTGATCCAGCCGTTGCGACAGGTCATGCGCCCCCAGCCGTTCGGCCACTTCCGCCACCCGGCTGATGGGCGCCAGCGACCTTCTCGCCAGCAACCACGATGCCGCTGCCGCCAACAACAGACCTGCCGAGACGAGCGTCATAAGCAATTGGCGCAGCCCGCTGACAGACTCGTTGACGGGACGAAGGTTTACCGAGACCTGGAGAAAGAACGCCTGGTCCCCGGGCCGGTCCAGGTACAAGGTCAACAATCGCACTTCCCCCGGGTTGCCGATCAGCCGTTCCGCGGCTTCACCCCGAAGCGTTTCCATGATCGGTTGATTGTTGCTGCGCGCTCTGCGTGCGGCTTCACTCAAAGGCAGGGTGTAAGTGCCAAGATTCCTCGAGCGCTCGACGACTTGCCCATCCGCTGCGCGCAATTGGAAGTAGTAGCCCGGAAAGCGGAATGGAATAGCGCGGACTGCTCGACGCGTTGTCGTCCTTTCCGGATCTTCCGCCGAGAGAGTAATCTTCTCGATCATCGCCTCGGCACGGGAGCGCAGTCGCTCATCGAAGTCCTTGCGCAGATCGGTTTCGCCGACCGTCAAAATCACCAGGCACAATCCCGTGAGAATCGCTCCGAAGACGAGCAGGTATAGCAGCGCCAACTTGAAACGCAGAGTCTGGAAGTGTCGCCACATCTCGCCGCCTCGCCTGCGCCGCCTATTCGGTCGGGCTGTCGGTGCTCAGCATATATCCCGAACCCACGACAGTATGGATCAGGCGCCGGTCAAACCCTTTGTCGATCTTGCGGCGAAGCATGCTGACGTACACGTCGATCACGTTGCTGTCGCTGTCGAAGTTCATGTCCCAGACGTGTTCGCCGATCGAGGTTCTCGACAGAATACGGTTGGGCTTGCGCAGGAAGTATTCCAGCAGCGTGAATTCCTTGGTTGTCAACTTGAGCTTGCGCCCGGCGCGCGTGACGGTTCGGGTCAGAAGGTCCATCTTGACGTCGGCGAACGACAGGCGGGAGGACTCCTGAGCCTGTCCACGCCGCAACAGCGCTCGCACCCGAGCCACGAGCTCGTCGAACTCGAACGGCTTGGTGAGGTAATCATCGGCTCCGGCATCGAGCCCTTTGATCTTGTCGCCGGTCGCCGACAGCGCGGTCAGAATCAGCACGGGCGTCTGTATGCCGCGCCGGCGAAGATTCCGGCAAGTCTGGATGCCGTCCTGATCCGAGAGCATCACATCCAGGATGACCAGGTCATACGGCATGGCCGCGGCGCGCTGCTCCCCATCGTGGCCGCCCTGGGAAAGGTCAACCCCGTAACCGTGTTCGGTCAGGCCCTGCGAGATAAACCGGGCCATCTTCGGGTTGTCTTCGACGACGAGAATCCGCACCGGTGCAACACTCCTTATCGACGGGTGGCCTTTGATTATCCAACCCCGCCGGGAAACCGCAAGCGACGAAGACTCGCGGCCACACATTCAGGCATTGGGCGCAACGTGTATCGCACGAACGGATCGTACACGTTCCGCAAACGACCATCAGGCTACGCTTGCGGGCGGGGCGACTTGCCAGGCAAGCAGCGACAGCCGCCTGCCGTCGTTGATCCAGGCCTGCCCGCGCGACTGGTCCCATACACGCGCACACTCCCGCCCGCCGGCGCTTGGAGCCGGTTCAGGACGGGGAAGGCGGTGTATTCAGGGCGCTAGCAAAACGATCGCACGGGCATGTTGAAGTCAAGTCGAATTGGAGCGATCATGGAGTTTCCCTAGTGTGTTTCTCCGCGTGCGAAAACTGGCCGTATGGCGACGGTGGAAGCGGATCTGCTTTGGGGATGGCTCTGGAGTCGTCCTCAGTAAGCACACTCGCCTCTATGGCCGCTGCCACCAACTGCGGACGCTTCGACATCCAAGTCTTATCTGAGGGATTCTTGAATTGTTTGCAATGGTCCAGGATGGCGGAGCGAATTGCCGCCTTGTCAAGGCCGAGTTGGGACGCTCGTTCGACCGCCCACAACGTTACTTCAAGCGCCGGATGATTCGCTGAGGCGATGAAATCCACAAGCTTGCTCGGCGGGTTCTGAGCCTCGATTTGCCAAATGTAGTAATCGACGAGTCCCTGCGAGGATCCCGGCGCTTCTTTTTGTCGCTGGCTCCTCAGTCCGTCGAGAATGGACAGATCGCCATAGTGAGCTAGCACCGATGCCGCGGAAAAATGGAACGCCCTCTGCTTCTCCAAGCCGCTGGCGAACATTTTGCGGAGTTCTGTGCGGCCTGCCTCATCGCCTAAGAGATCGCGAGCATCCGGCGGAATTGGCTGGTGGTTGGGTGTTGCCGCGATAATGTCGAGTATGTAATTTCGGCGAAGAGTCTCACTTGCATCAACCTGAACAATCGCTCGCAGCGCTTTTTGGCGAGCCCATCCGAACTTCCATTGAGCGGAATCCGTGACCGCCCAATCGCGAAGCGAAGCGAGCAAGGCCGCTGGCTCTGCGGTGGTATGTGGTAACGCGTCGAGGAAGATCACAAGCAAACCTGTATGGGTGTAATAGGCAGGCTGGGCAGCTCCGTCGGCTGCGGGCTTGGGAATAGCCTTGGCGATGTCGCCGATGGCGGCCGTGAGCATCGCAAATTGCTTGTCGTTGGCGAGCTTCAGTGCCACGCGCAAGGCTTCGGCGCGGACGGGCGATGGGAGTTCGTCTGCTCGGATGCATCCGAGCAGTGTCGAAAATGCCTCAGCGTCTCCGGGTTTCGCTTGGGTGCCTACCACGCCAATAGCCTCAACATTTGTAACTGATGCCTGATTGTCGGCCTTCGGATTCCGAAGCGTTCTGAGGGCATCGGCGAGCGTCGGCGTCTCCGCGTCGGCGCTAGTGACGAACAGGACGCACAAGCATGTGGTGATAAGAGTTGTACGCATGGCAGGCTCTCCTAGGGTGAGAAAAACGTTCCGTTCCTCAGCCGATTGCGAATCTCTTCCTGCTCGCTGCCCGGCCCTCTTGGAATTATAAGCGGGCTGGGGGCGAATTGGTCCAGGATATTCTGTGAGCCCTCCGGGACATGCTGCGAGGCATCGTAGGGCGGCCCCTGCTGGTCCCTTCGCAGCAGGAAGTGGGTAACTTCGTGCTCCAGCGTGTGGTTGCTGGGGACGAATACGACGGAGCCGGGGTTGTTGAGGCCGCCATCGTTGATAAACGTGTGGTGCAGGGGATTCTGCTGCGGGTCGAGCGTCCCGCCGTTCACGTTAGCGAATGACGGCGAGACATAACCGGTGAAGTACAGGTTGAATACACCAGCGTTCCAATTTCCGGCCAGGACCACGTTTTGAAAGAAATTGGCCGGTTCAACCCGCCGGTTGCCGCCGAAAATGGGAATGCTCGGGTCCATGACGATGTTGAGCACGGGGTTGCCGCTGCCATCGAGCGGCGGCGAGAACTTGACCGGATAGCCGTAGATGTGTGCGTTGTTGTTCAAGTTGTCGATATATTGCTTCATCTGCGCTAGCGAAAGACGACAACCTCGATTGTTGACGTTGCCGACCGATTCGCTGGGAAGGCTTGCGAAAACCACCCACACCTTCACTGGGATTGTCACCGTCTGCGCTTTGGGCGGGGCTTGCCGGCATCCGGACGGCAGGAGGAAGCCGATGGCCAAAAGCACAGCGAGTGTTTCTCTTCTCATGAGGATTTCCATCCCTTGCGCTGACGAGCTAATTTGCAGGAACTACGCGAACGTCTTCCGCCGTTGTCGGCATGTAGAGGATCACAAAACCGGGATAGTCGACGGGGTTCACAACGACATCAAGCAATACAATTGGTGTATTGAGGTCGCCAGTGTAGATGATGTGATTGGGATCGCCGTCGGGATCAGGCACACGGTTCAACGTAAGATTCGACGTCTGATCGACGACTGCCTCGCTGGCATCAAAGGTTGCTACCCTCGCTTGTATCGTCATCGGTGCGTTTGCTGAAGTGAACGCATTCTCCTCAAGTAGCACGACCGGAGTCATATGAGCCCAGCCTGCGGCCTGGACGGCCGCGAGGCTCGGCGGTGCCATCGTGTCCTCGTTAACAAACAGCACCGGCGTCTCGGTGATTTCATTGCCAAGTTGTGGCCCTCCGCTCATAGTGGATGTATCGGTGTAAACGACGTTGGCAAGGAACGGCGATTCAGAAACAGTGAATTGAATTGGTTTCGTTACAAACGTCCCCTGAAAGTCAACGGTTAGCTGGCCGTCGTATACGCCCGGATTGGTCAATTCTGATGGGCTCGGAACCGACGTTGGCATACCGTCACCAAGCACGATGACGGCTGCCGACGCGCTTTGCTCGCGGACCTGCGTCGCGTCAAACGAAACCGAGAATGTTGTTGACGCCGGACCCGCTGATGGATCGTAAACCCCGCTCCACGCGGCGGTGGTTAAGGCGTCGAACACAAGCGGCGTGACCGCTGGCGTAATGGTTAAAGTGACGGGTGTGCCGAGTGGGCCGGCAAGCGGGCTAATCGCAAGGTTCACAACCGTAACCTCGACCGTTCCTGCAAGCACGAACGTCCCGTTCATGTCTTCGTCGGTCAGAATATCGACCGGCGTGTCGCAAAGGCTCGCACTGGCCGACAGCCCTTGCGCGAACAACGTCACCGTGCTGTTGGCGGTAATTCCGGTTAGTAACGTGCTGACGAACAGGGTCGTGTCGTTTGAGTCGAGAATCATGTTCTCGTCGAAGTCGGCCTGAGTGATCAGCACCGGATTCGTGTCGAGACCGAGCAGGACTTCGATGAACTTTTGAATGTCCGCGCCGTCCACCCGGCCGTCGAGGTTCATGTCGCCGTGCTCGATCTGCGCCGGCGGCGATTGGAAGGTGGTATTGGTTGGTGCGGGTTGCGTAGCCCCGGCGTCGAAGAACAAAGCAAGCCGCGACGTGTCGTACGCGAGTCGATAATCGACGCTGCCGGGGACGCTGAATTCGATCATCTTGAGGTCACCGCCGACGAAAACAACCGTTCCAGCATCGTTGGGAGGGCAGGCAAGAACGGAGGCAGCAACGGCGAGAAGTGTGGCAAGATTCATCGACTCCTCCTTTCGATGGATATTCAATCGGAGGCGGTTCGACCGGTACGCTACCCAAGTAGTCTACGCGTTGTCCAAGTGGGCTGCAAGCCAATCGGCCCCGATTTCACGGTATCTTCATCCCGCCGTAAGCCCTTATAATCCCACGTGCCGGACCCGGTTTGGGGGCCGGTGGGGCGCCGGGACTTGTGGTAATCATTTCTCGCAAAATGTGAGGGATGGGAATCCCGCCGGCGTAGGAACGAGAACGGGTACATGTTTAGCGAGTAGTTGTGGCCGCAAGGACGAGTTGGTGTCGGAGGGCGGTCCCAGGTCAACGCCATCAGCAGATGGGTCGGAGTGATCAACAGATGGGTCGGACGCCATCAGCAGATGGGTCGGAGTGATCAACAGATGGGTCGGATGACCCATCCTACCTACGGCCATCGGTCCCACATCCCGTGGCATGGGTCATTGGACTCATCCGTTGACTTATTCGGCCACGAGCCCCCGACGCCAATAACCCCGCTAAACACATACGAGAACGGATTCTCGTTCCAGCGGTGCGACGTGCCCCATAGGCCGTCGATCAGGTTCAAGGACTCCACGTCCTTCGGCACCGCCTGGCTCATGATGACGGCAATCTCGGCTTGGCGGCGCGGGCGCGGGTTTGACGGTTTTGGGGGTGGCTTGTCGTGGCCCTTGTCTGGCTTGATTCAGGTTACGACGTCTCTCAATTCCGGGTTATTGTTGATGCCGCTTGGGCTCCGGCTTATTATTGCCGTGAAGGCACCGGGGCGGCCGCCGCGGCGCATGAGTTCGTTCGGAAGATGAGTTGGTTCGGACGATGAACCTCGGCGGCTGGAATTGAAGCCAAACTTCTACGAAGCTGTTTCAGAGCCCCATTTGTGGCACCGGCATTCCGCCGATGCGTACACAGGCGAGACGTTTGTGCCACAGTGTTGAAACAACTTCTATACTCATTGAACGATCAGACCCACGGAATGGCCGCGGTCATGCCAAACAGATCGACCCTCAGCCAAGACTCCGGCTCCCGTTACTGGGGTGTTGCGCTGGCGGTCCTGCCGTTTGTGTATCTACTCATCCTGACTTTGCCGAGGCCGTTGGGACTGGGCCTGCAAATTGAGAACGACTTCCCCTACCATCGTATCTGGTACACCCAAATTGACACCTACTTCATCAGCAAGGGGTATTTTCCGCTTTGGAATCCCACCTATCAGATGGGGTCGCCGCACCTGGCGTCCGGCTTCGGGACGGCCTCGCTCTACCCGGTGCGGTGGCTGACGTACCCGCTGACATACTTCGGTGGCCCGCTGACGTACCTGGCGCAGTACGCGATGATTGCCGGTCATCTGTCGATGGCCATGCTGGCGTTGTTCGCGGTGCTTCGGCGACACGCCGGGACGTCGTGTGCTGCGTCGGCGCTCGGTGCGGCCATGCTCCTGCTCAACCATTGTTTCAACAACTTCATGCGGTTTCCGCACGGGGTCGAGAACTTCGCCTGGGTGCCGTGCATGTTGTTCTTCGGACTGAATCTGGCCCGCAATTCGCACTCCGGCGTGCACACCGAAAAAGGCGGCGCCGTGAAGGACGCCATGGCCCTTTCTCTCTGCGTCGCGATGAGTTTGCTGACCGGATACGGCACCTTTTCGTATAGCGGCGCTCTGTTCGTTGGTATTGTTGTTCTATGTTCCGCGCAATCCCTCAGAGGCATCGCTCGCGTCGTGTTAGCGGGGCTGCTGGGCCCCTTGTTGGCGATCGGGGCGGTCCTGCCGGCGGCGGAGTGGGTCATGGGCCACGCGCATCGAGACGGCGCGAACGTCGCCAACATCCACGTCGTCGGCACGACGGATTACATCGGCAGCTTCCTCCGCCCGTTCGCTGTGGATATTCACTATAGCATCTTCACGTTCCCGGCGCTCGCTGCGCTTTCACTGGTGGGAATAGCGGTCGCCTGGCGTCGTCCGTCGGCGCGGGTGTCGGTCGGCATGTTGGTCAGTCTGCTTCTGATCGTCGACATCGCCCGCGGTCGTCACAGCCTGACCTTTGAGTTTCTTTACTACCATTTGCCGTTCTTCGGGGCCTTCAACGGTCCGGCCAAGAACACCTGGGTGGTCTTCCTTCCTCTGGGGTGGTTTGCGGCCCTCGGCGCGGACGCGATTCTGTCTCGGCCGCGCATGAAGATTCTCGCGCTCGATCCCATTGTGCTGATGGGAGTTGCCCTCGCATGGCAGTATTCGCCGGAACCGCGGCCCAACGCCGTCGGAATCTGGATACCACTCCAGACCGGTTGGATTCAACCGGTTCAGAGCACACATGCCTATTGGTGGTTGGCGATCGGTGGTGGGCTCGCCGTCAGTTGTTATCTCAGCCTTCGATCGCGGCACGTTCAGGCGCTCGCCCTTGGCGCTCTTTGTCTCTTATTCGTCGCGTTTTATGCACGCTTTGATACGTTCGTAACACGCGATTACGTGCCGCAGGCAACCATGGCGACGGCCGACGGCTATCCCACCGGGTTGATGGGGCGGCGAACCGTTCCCCAGGGCTATCTCGGCATGACCGGAATCGGTCCGACCTCTCCAGCGACCAATCCCCGAATTCACCAACTGATGATGACGAAGACCGCGGAGGTTCTCGGCTTTGATGGCACCCGCTTTCCGGCGACGCGATTCTTGTGGCGGCCGTCGGACGGATCGACTGCGGCGAAGCTGAAGCTGGCGAGCTTCGGCCCCAATCACATCTATTTTGACGTCCTGGCCGAGGGTTCCGGCGACTTGATTTATTTGAACAAGCACTCCCGACATTGGCGAAGCAACCATCCATACGATCGCGATGAGCACTACGGGGAGTTTCTCCGGTTTCACGTGGAGCGTGGCGAACACGCAATTCAACTGAGTTTCGTTCCGATCAGCCACATATTGACAAGCGCTGCCACGCTTCTGGGGATTTTCGGCGTCGCGGGTCTGCTCGCCCGCCGGCATGGTAGGCGCAAGATCGGTTTGGCATGTTGGATCGCGTCCGTCGCCCTGACCGGCGCGATGCTCACCGGCTCGCTGACACGTCACACTCTGTCCAACCGTGAACTCTACGGCGCAGGCAACGTATCGCTGGATCCGAGTGGAACACTGCCTGCAACGGTCATCGCGGGCGATGGAGCTTAGACCAACCAGTCTTCGCTGCGATTCTGGCCCAGCCCGCAAGGCAGCAGGCGAGATTCATGCACATGAGAAGCCCGAGTCGTAGCGGGTGAACGATTCGCCTCAACAACACCGCGCCCGGCGTCTTTGCGCGATAATAACGCTCGAGCAATTCGCTTCCTGGAAAAAAGACGACCGGGAGCGTCAGCAGACGTGTGGGCGTGACACCCGACAGCCGAGACGGCTTATGGCTCAACCCAGTCCATGATGCCAGGAACCCGGCGAGCAAACGGCCGGAGGCGCGCCGCTTGACTCGAAGCTCGTGCAGCAACGGCGTCAGGTGCTCCTCTTCCTCCCACAGCGCGCGGCAGAGGAGTGCGCAGAACTGAAGCTTGTCGGATACATTCCACATTTTCATCTGCTCGGTTAGCTCGTCAATCGGATGCGACGCCGTGTAGTGACGGAGCAGGCGCACGAAGTCGCAGGCGAGAATCAGGTACTTGCTGTCGGCCACGTACCGCGAAAGATCAGGGTGCCCCAGCACTGGAAGCAAATAGCTCAGATGTTTATGCAGGTGAATCGCGTTCACAAGAACCTGGTCGGCCGGCGAGAGAATGGGGCATGGCAGCGGGCTGTCACTCAGCACTCTGGCGCGACGTATGAGGGTGTGATAGTCGACCGTCACCAGGTCGTACGGCCCGACGAACGACCAGTGCAGATCGATATTCGCCCGCGGCGTTTTCCTCGAGTAGGTCAGGTGGAGGTGAAAGCGCAGATAGTATTTTCGAGGCAGCGGATCGGTCGAACCGTATCCGAGTTGTTCAAGCAGCGAGGCGGCGTGATCGATTCGGCTCCGTTCGACCAGGAGGTCGTAATCAGCGAAGGGCCGAAGGCCGGCGTTCGGGTACACGGTCGCGACGAGTGCTGCGCCCTTGAACAAGAGATAGGGCAGGTTTGCATGGGTGAACGACGCGTGGATGGCGGCGAGGTCCTGAATGGCTATCTCGTATTTGTCAACGAATATCGCGGCGCGCGAGCGCATCGCCTCGCGGGCGGACTCGGGGATCAATTCCTGGCACGCGATCTGATTCAGGTTGTGAAGAACGAGGCCGGCAACGCGATTGCGATTGGCATGGAGGACGAATTCATCCCATGCCTCGGGATGACGAATCTGATCTCGCAGGGATGCGAGTAACTCGGCGTTCGGATTCACCGAAACGGCGTTCAGAAGAAACGCGCTACATTGCCTGCGGATCAACTGAGCCATGCGGCTAACGAGAGCGTTCCCTTGTGTTGTGACGGCGCTTGCCCGCTCCTCGTCGAATCACGTGGCGGGAATGCGCCGGCAGATCGTTGAGGGGTGTGTGTGAGTCGGGCCTCGGTTCTCGCCATCATGCCGGCACTCCGCTGGAATGGCGGAGGCTGTCGAAGAGCCGCTCGAACGAGGCCACGTTGACGGAGGAGATGAACTTCAGAGCCGCCGAGCGCGATGCGGCGGAGCAACGCTCGTATGCCGCGGCATCCCGTGTCATCTCCCGCAATGCCCGCACCCACGGCGCGACGTCTTGCGGGGGGAACACGTATCTCCCATCGACGCGCGTCGCCGGCGTTACGGGCAGGGTGAACGGCACGCCGAGCTTGGCCTCCGGCAGTCCCCCTACGTTTCCGGCGAGGACCGGCACGCCGCGCAGCATGGCCTCGACCACGACGTATCCAAAAGATTCAGGCCACAGGGACGGCACCAGCAAAACGGACGTTTGCGCGAAGATCTCGTCAATGTCGTCGACCGGTTCGAGGATGCGCACGTTGGGTAGTTGCCGTAAAGTGTCAAGCACGGCCTCGTCGGCGCCCCAGGTCGGAACCGCTGCGAATGGATGTTCGGGAAACTCACGCGCCAGCGAGGTGAAGATCGGCAACCCCTTCAGGTCGCATGGATTGATCAGGGTGATGAACCCGCGACCAAAGCCGGCCGGCTTGGCGAAAGGGCCGTCTCCGTAGACGGGTGGCTGCATGACGCGACACTCCAGCCCGCGATGCTCCCTGATATATCGCCTGAGATAATCACTGATGACGATGATTGCGCTCGCCGAGGTGAACAGCTCGGATTGCTTGCAGTCTGCCCGGACCGCCAGAGGCCCGAAGGGGAGTTGAACGACTGTTTGAATCAGCAGAACGACACGGCCCGGAGCTTTGCCCAGGGCGCATTCCAGCATAAACCTGTGCTTGTCTTCTGTGACCAGGACCCAATCCGGCCGAAGCTCTCGAATGCGTCGGGCGACGAGTTCGCGACCCTCCGCCGGGGCCGGAAAGTCCAGTGCGTCGACCCGCACCCCTTGGTGGCGGTAGGAAAACACGTTCGGCTCGGTGGATTGCACCCGGATGCCGCGCGCGGTCATCTCCTGTACGAATGCCCGTTGCGTGTTCGGACCTTCGCGCGATCTCGTCAGGGCCGGACACACGACGCCGCCATCGTGGCCGTCGGCGGCGAGCGCCTCCATCAGCTTCCGCGTGGCCTTGAGGCCCCCCGCGTAGCTTGGGAGATAGATGTCATCTTGAAGCAGCAGGATTCTCATCGGGGAGGTCGCAGTGCTTTTTCAGGATCGCGGTTCCATATCGAATGGGGAAGTTCACGACGCCATACCGGCCTTCCCGGCGGATCTCCTCCAGCAGACGCGGGACGCCGCAGGGTTCGCGGTGATTGACGGTATCGTGAAGCGTGATCACGCCGTCGGCCGACACAAGTGGGCTGAAAAGTTCCCAGTCCAGCTTGACGCCGTCATAGTGGTGATCCGCATCGATGTGAAGATAATCGATTTCGATCTTGTCCGGCACGAAGACGTCGTGAAGCGCATCCTTCGTGAGCTTCAAGATGATTTCAACATCCGGATAGTTTCTGCGAAAAGTCGAGTCTTCCGGCAGCCAGTACGGAGACCCCCAGATTTTTTTCCTCGCCTCGCTCACGTTGGTGCCGCCGTCCACCAGGATCGTCCTGCTCCCTTCGAGGTTCAGATCTCGCTGCGCCTGGCGCATCATGCGCGGAACGAACCCGCCGCCCGAACCGAGGCATACACAGGTCTTGGCCTTGAGGGAATGCGCCAGACCATAATAAATCATGCCGGCGCCCAGGTCCTCGCCGCCGTCGCGGGCTCCGTGGCTCTTGCACCAGGGATCGTCGGCGGTCAGTGTGCTTGTAATGAAGTCATGATTGACGAGTGTCTTATTACCCATCCCGCGAACGCTCCATACCTGGGGTGGTTGGGACTTGATTTGTCGAAAACCCACCTGTCTGAGGCACTGTAGTCGAAACGGGTCAACGGGAAAAGCGGCCCGCCCGAGGATTCGCCGCATTGGGTACGCATGTTTGGGAGGCAAGGACCGTCCTCCAGCAACGCCAATCCCGATGATCGCCGGTTATGGGCCATCTGTCTCGCGTGCGGTCTGCAATCGGGAGGAATGCCGTTGTGTTTGGCGGTGCTGGACCTACAATCGGCCGCCTGGGTTTGAGGAGGTTGACGCACCATGATGGTCGGCGTGCTGAGAAGCTGTGAACCGTTCGATTTGGAGGCCCTTCGACGCGAAGCCTCTGCGGCTGTGGGCGTGCAGGACTTCGGAATGGGAGCGTACGGCCACTGTGTTTCCTTGCCGTGCGAAGACGACATGCCCGAAACCTACAGGACGCACCACAACAACCTACCCTTCGCCGATGCCCTCCGCCTGTGCCCCCTGATGACGAGGATTTTCCGCGAGTTTCAGACTGAAAAGGCGTCGTTCAGGCTCTTGCGGCGCGGCCCGGGCACGGCTTATGCCTTGCATGACGACAAGGACAAGGGCCGCCACGTCGTGAGGTTCCAGATTCCAATCATGACGAACCAGGACGCCTTCATCGTCCTGCTCAAGGATCAGGTGCCGCCGCCACATCTCGCTGCCGTTGTCTCGCGCATCCTCAAAGACGCCGGAGATGATATCTGGTTCGACTTTGAGAGGTTCCAGAACTCCTTCGGGGACTACCTCTCGCTCTATCCTCTGCCCCCGGGTTACCTTTACTACTTCGACACCGACCGCATCCACACCGCCATCAATGCGGGCGGCGAAGATCGAATCGTTTTGAGCATCGACCTCGTCATGAACGACTGGCTGAGAGACTGGATGACCGTCAACCTCAAGACGCAGGTGCCGGCGGTTCCAGACGGGGCTGCCCTTGGCGGTCGGTGGAATTGGAAGTCCCTGAGGCACGGTCTCATCACGAATGACGAAACTGAACCAAATGCGGTTCGATGAAGTACGTCAGTTGTCGCGCGCGTGAAGCTCCTCTTCGAGGTCGGTGCCCCTTAATGCTTCTTCGAGTTCCGCGAAGTTCGAGACCAGTTCCCTGAGGTTCGCCGAATTCTGCTTGACGCTCGATGGCTTCAAGCCGACGCCTCTCGGCTCAACCCCGAGAAAATCAAGAAGCTGTCGATGCAGCGTCTGCGACAACAGCCCCTCATATTCGACTTTGATATACGAGTCCGGCCGCGTTTGCAGCGGCTCGCCGATCTCGCGATAGAATCGCTCATTCGACGCAATGTGTTCGCGGAGCCGGGTCACGTCGACCTCGATCCTCGGCCGGTCGGGCTCGAGTTCGCGTGAGTGATACACCTCCCATTCATCGAGATGTTGAGCAATCTGCTGAGAGACGTATGTCTTGATCCGGTTCCGGCGTTGAAGGACGATCTTCTTGATGGACGGGTCATCAAGGAGGTGGCGGAGAACGCGTTCGTCCTGGCCGCGCGTCATTTTGAAGCCGACGCACGGATGGCCGCAACGGGTCCGCCAAACACGATTCAGAAACGCGACCGGGTCGCGCTCACGCTCTTCAAGCGAGCCTAAGTCGAACGATCCGTCACGATGGGTTACGGCGTATCGCGGCCCACGGGGGTTGAAGATTTCATGATGGCAGAGGATCTCGGGATGTGAGTTCAGCAGGGTACACAACAGGTTGCTTCCTGTTCTTTGCGCTGCCAGGACGACGAAATCGGTCATGCGGAGTGCGCCCCGACGCAAACCTCGCGGTCCAGGTGCGGACCGATGGTTGCACTGGGCCGCAGCCGCTGAGTCATGCTGCGCAGGGTGTTGGCCACCGTCAGGTCATCCGATCGCACCAGGTATGCCGCGCCATCGTAGGAAACCGCCACCAGATGCGCGCCGGTCTTCGCCACTGCACTGATGCCGTTTTCCGCGATCCGACGCGTCAACATCTTCCCGGTCTCCAGGTCCACGCGAATCAGCGCGCCCCAATAAGTGGTTACGATGACGGTCTTGGGGTCGAGGAAACACACCGCCTTCGGCGAGCGCCGACCGATCTCGATGGACCGAAGCAACATGCCATCCTCCAGGCGATAGATCTTTAGTGTAAAATCTCTGGACACGCTGGCGGCGCACGTTCCGGTTGGATCGATGTCGACATCGTCAACAATTCCTATGTGCCCGGAAAGCCGCGCCAGCAACTGACCGTCGAAGTCCCAGGTCAGCAGGGCCCCATCCGCGCTGCAACTAATGCCTCGCTTCTGCTCTGGATGCAGCCGCAGCGCCTTGACGGCGCCGTCGTGGAGACGGATGGCGCCCCGAATGTTTCCCGCGGAATCGACCCGGATGATCGCGCCGCTGTAACACGCGACAAAGGCTTCGCCTTCGTGGCCCGGGTGGGAGGCCACGCGGACACAATTGATGGGCCCCTCGTTGAGTGGAATCTCTTTTTCTCCGCGGAGGTCGCCGCCGACTCGCTTGAAGATGTGCAGTTTTTGATTGTGGGCGCCGGCGATCACCAGGTCGTATGGATCGGCCAGGGTGATCGCATTTGCCAGCATTCGCCCGGAGGCCGGCTCGACTTCGGCCTCCCATCGGGCTTCCGAAGGCGTCAGGCGACCGAGCCGAACGAAGCCGTCGTCGCTCACGGTGGCAATCGCCCCCGTCTCATCGGCAGAGACGTCATTCAGACAGACGTTGCCATTGCCGGGGTCTCCCACTTGATACAGGAAGCGGCCGGTTTGGGATTCCCACACCAGGGCGGTCCCGTCGAAGGTGCCCGCCAGAATCTTCGTGCCGTCCGGCGACCAATTGAAGGATCGCTCCCAAACGGTCGACTTGTGTTCCAGGGTCACCTTCAGACCGAAGTCGCTTGCGGACCAGACGAGAATCTTCTGATCGTAAGCGGCCGACAGGACGTCGCCCGTCACCGGCGACACCGCGACCTTCTTGATGCCGGAATCGTGCGCCTTGATTTCCCGGACGCTCGCGCCGGATTCAACGTCGAAGATGCGAATACAGCCGTCATCACACCCGAGGACGGCCCGGCCATGAATGGGGTCGATCGCGCAACTGTCCGTTTCGCAGTCGAAGGGCCCCCACATCCTGATCAGTTTGCCGGTCTCCAGGCTCCAGACTCTCAGGGTCATGTCGTCGCCCGAGGTATAGATTTTTCCGTCGCTGTACACAACCGAAAGCACGTCCTTTTCGTGCCCTTCGATGATCCGCTTGATCGCTCCGGTATCCAGGTCCCAAAGCAGAATGCGCCAATCGCGCGACACGGACGCGCCCGTGTGGTCGTCGATGAAGGCGAAGTCCTCAACGTCGTCACTGTGACCGCGCAGCACGCGCTCGAGCCGCCGCGACGCCAAATCCCAGATATGAATCGTATAGTCCGACGACGAAGACGCCGCCTTGGTGCCGGTCTGGTTCACCACGACTCGGTTGGCCAGGTGATCGTGATAGCCCAGCAATTCGATGGTGCGCGCGGTAAGATCAATGTGGGCGACCGCCCCATCGTAGGCTGAACTCACCGCACATTCCGTGCCGGGGATTCCCGCCACGCATGTCACAGGCCCGCGATGCCGAACGAAACTCCCGTCCCTATTCACTTGGTTCGTCATGTCTTTCATGGGTCACTCGTTGTGCATTGTTTCATCCATCGGCCCTCTCATGAGTCGCGCATGGAGAACCTGCCCGACGTCGTCACATTCTAATCTCCATCCTGTGAAGCTTACACGGGTTCAACTCGTTTCCGCCGAACTCGCCATAGCGGTCGCGGTACTCGCCGGCCTGGATGCAGTTCACCGACGCATTGTTGTAGTCGGACCCGTACATGAGAATCTCCGGGTGGATGGCGGCCAACCGCTGAATCCAGGACTCGTAGAACTTCCGACGTTCATCCAGCCGGAAGAACCAGTTGGAGAACATCGTGAAGAAGGCATTGCTCCACCAGATGACGGCCCCCGGCTCTCGCTTGATGGCGTTGAGAATCACCGAAGGCTCGGTCAAAACGTTGCCGAGCAGGTATTCGTGGTCGAGCTTCCGGTACGCCGCCCAATGCGCCTTGAATGCGCGGCCGCCTCCCCAGCGGGCCAATTCGCGATCCCACGCTTTATCCAACTCATGCCTCTCCAGCTCGCTGCACGAGAGGTTGCGCCAAAGATGGTAGTGCGTGTCGGGGTGGGGGAACTCTCGAAACAGATACTGCACAAACCTGGGGAAATCATCTCCGTCCCACGCCTCCACCATTCGCCGCCTCACCGCCAAGGCGTTTGGGCTGTAGTCGAAGAACACGACGCGAGTCTGCTCGTCGAAGCCGTGTGTATGGAGAATCATATTCGGTTTGAAGCCTGCCGCAACGCTGTAGAGCGTTGAGACCGGCGGATTGAAAACGTCAGGAGGCGATTCAACGTCTGCGTACGGCTCGATGTTCCACAGGAACACGCCCTTGCGGGCATTCGCAGTTTGGTGGGCGATGAGGTCCAGAAACCGAACCTGATCGTCGTCCAGCGAGTCGTGGTCGCCTTCGTGTCGGAAACGGTCGATCCCGTGGCCCAGGTAGGAAGCAAACGATTTCGCCCGGTCATGATTCTCGCCTCCGGTGAGACTTAGGATGCGGTGATCCACTTCCCGGGCAAGTTCGTTCACCGAAATCCCCTCTTCCAGGCAGGCGGCGATCAGCGGCCACCCCGGCAACCGGGTCCAGTGGCGCTCGCGAGCGCCCGAAGGCCGAAGCGCGGTGATACGGTTGTTTCTCGTGACCGCGATGGGTTTCGGGAGTTCGATCGGACCATCGAGCGAACGTTGAAAACGGGGCATACCCAACTGCCGATATCCGGCGAGATCGATCAGCAGGCACTTGTCGTCGAATCCAAACCAGTCACTTTCCCCGCCGACGATCCGCCCGGCGACGAGGTATTCATGATTGTCGATCCATTTGAGAATCGCAGAAAGGAAGTCGCCTTGGGCAACTCCGCCCGGGTTCCAATACTCAGTGATGATGCTGCCGTAAGGCAGGACAAGACAGTGCGCGTAGTTGCTTTCCAGCGCGACGTGGAGGATTTCGGTGACCGTTTTTCCTTCAATGATGCGGCCGCGATAGCTGTACCTCATCCAGGCAATGGTCAAGTCCCGGAATCGTGCCCAGACGGCCGGGTCACCGTTCGTCGGTGTCGTGTCGAGCAAGCCGAATGCCAAACCAGCCTGGCCCATCACATCCTCCGACGACACTCTGACCGTTTAAGACGAGGGCACGTTCGCGCAACGTCATTCAGGAACAACGCGCACGATCGAACTCGCCGTGCACGACGATGTCGCCTCCGAGCGAAAAACTCGAAACATGATGGAGGCGAGGTCTCGCCTCGGGGGCCATCCCATTCAGCGCTTCCACCGCGTGAACGCCCCCGAGTATGGTTGGCGAGATGGTCAGGACCGCCTGATCGGCCAGTCGCTTCGACAAGATGCTGGTGATGATCCTCGCGCCGCCTTCGACCATCAACGTGCGGATGCCAAGTTGTCGAAGACGGTCGACCAGCTTGGCCAGATCAACCCTGCCGTCACGGTTTGACGGAACGCGCAGAACCTCTGCGCCCGCGGCCGTCAGTCGCGCCGCCTTCCTCTCGCTTGCCTGCCGCGTGGTGGCGATGATGGGCCTGGCGTCTCGCCTTTGGAATACGCGAGCGTCCGGCGAAATCTTGAGGCATGAGTCCACCACGACGGGCCTGGGGTCATCCCCCTCCACGAGTCGGACATTGAGTTGTGGATCATCGACGAGTGCCGTGTTCACGCCGATCAGTATGGCATCATGGATTGCGCGGAGGCCGTGCGTGACGGTGAGCGATTGCTTGCCGCTGATCGGCGTCGTGCTGCCGACACAGGCCGCGATACATCCGTCCAGGCTCTGTGCAAAGGTGAGCGTTACACAAATACCGCTTCCGTTGCGCCCCGCGCCGTGTTTGGATAATACGTTTCTGGCCCGCTCGATGATGGCGGCCCCACCGCCCTCAACCACCGGCGCGCCGTGCCCCTCGACATTGGCAGGCACGGTGCGGTGGGCGCTCCGTTCGATCAAGGAAAGTGCTCCATCTTCTGTTGCTTGGTGAGCAGATAGGCGGCATTGTGCTGATTCGGTTTGAAGCGATGCGGGATCCGCTGCACGCGCATGTCATGTTGCCTGAACGCTTCGATCTTTCGCGGGTTATTGGTAAGCAAGCGGACCGACCTGATGCCCAGGATGTGCAATATCTCCACAGCGACCTCATAAGTCCTCGCATCAGCCTCCAACCCCAGCGCGCTGTTCGCCGCAACGGTGTCGAGCCCGCGGTCCTGAAGAGCGTAGGCCTCGATCTTGTTGAACAATCCTATTCCGCGGCCCTCCTGCCGAAGATAGATCATCACGCCGATACCTTCGGACTCGAAGAATTCGAGGGCCGCGTCGAGCTGTTGCCGACAATCACACCGCAACGAATGTAGGACCTCGCTCGTATGACATTCCGAGTGAATGCGTACGGGAACGTCGTCCTTTCCGGTGAGGTCGCCCTTGTAGACGATCACGTGTTCCAGGCCGACTTGATCGCGGACGGCGCGAACCTTGAACGTGCCATGATGGGTGGGGCAATTTGCGGCCGATGAGAATAGCAGCCCTGCCGAGGCTTCCGGATGTTCCGAATCGTTTGCCATCGCCTCCTCCGAGGGCGGCCACGCGATAACATGAAGAGCGCTGCGGCTACTGACACGTCAATGTGTGGCGAAACCGCCGTTCATATAGATGCACATGACCGGCGTCAAGCGCCACCCCCATGGGGCGGATCAGAATCGCCACCCAACCGGGCATTTTGGACGCACAGCGTCATGTTTACACCGATCATCGCCGCACGCTCGATGATTATCGGTCCTAACGGGTCTGGCGAGCAACTGTTGTCTTTCCATGCCGCCGCGACAGACGCCGAGGACTTGGCCCGATCGGCACAGTGGACTCTGCCGAATCCTCCTCCGTCGGGCTCGACTTGCTCGGGCTGCATTCACCAGCCACAATTCGCTGGTTTCCGCGGAGATCGACGTATTTCCCGCCCGGAGCGTCAAGATGGGTCGCAAGCTGATCGGCATCGTGGACCCCTATTCATCGGGATCGTTGCTCGCCGGAGACCTGAAGAAGCGTGGCTGCCCGTGCATCATGGTGCAGAGCACGCCAGCGATCCCGGAGCTGTTTCGCAGGTCCTGCCACCCCGAGGACTTCTGTGAGATTGTTCAGCACCGGGGCAGCGTCGAGGACACCGCAGCGCAACTGAGCGCGCGAGGCGTTTCCGCCGTCATCGCCGGGTGCGACTTGGGGGTGGAGTTGGCGGATCATCTCAGTGAAAGCCTCGGGTTGCCCTCGAACGGAACGGCGCTGTCCGCGGAACGGCGAAACAAGTTCCTCATGGCGCAGCGGGTGGCCGCGCATGGGCTTCGAGTTCCGGACCAGTTTTGCTCCCGTCACCTGAAGGAGTTGATGGACTGGACCCGACAACTCAACTCGTGGCCGGTGATTGTCAAACCCGTCGGGAGTTGCGCGTCGGACAGCGTCTGTCGTTGCGCGTCAGAGGCGGAAGTTGAAACGGCATACCGCACCATCATGACGCGACGCAACATTCTTGGCAAAAACAACTCCGACGTGTTGGTGCAGGAGTACCTGATCGGGACCGAGTACGTCGTCGATACCGTGAGCTGCGCCGGCCGTCACCGGGCCGCGGGGTACTGGCGGTACGGCAAACCGGCGGATGCTTCATTCGTTTGTTACGATTCCATGGAATTGCTTTCATACCACGGAGCGCTGCAAACACGACTCTTCTCGTTTGCCTGCGCCGTGCTGGATGCACTCGGCGTGCAGTACGGGCCCGCCCACTGTGAACTGATGTGCCATGATAACACTATCACGTTCATCGAGATGGCCACGCGCCTCACCGCGGGGAACAACGCCACGCTGAGCCGTGCTTGTGGCGCCACCTGCCAACTGGACCTGACCATCGACGCGTACTTGCATCCAGTCGCATTCCTCGATTCCATGAACAAGCCGCAGAAGTTGGAGCGCTGGGCGGCCAACTTCTTCCTCATGCCTCGCAGGAAGGGTCGGATCCTGGCCGTTCCGCGCATGCCCGAGGTTCAAAACCTCCGATCCTTTTATAAGGGCTCTGTTGGTGCGACCATGGGTGAGCCCGCGCCGCGCGTTGCGGGACTCGTGACGTTGATTCATCCTGACCGCAAGGTCATCGCCGAAGACATTCTCGCGATCAGGAATATGGAAGACGCCGGTCTCTATGAAATAGACGAAAGCCCCTCCTTGCAGGAGCAGCGATGATGAAAACCGTTCTTGCGGGACAGTCAGACGTGCGCGATGGGTCACCGGCGTCGAAAGGGTCTGGCAAAAAAGACACGGCGGTCGAGCCGGTGAAGGGCGGCCTCGGCCTGGAACCGAAGAAAAACGCCATCCAGGCACGCCTCAAGGAACATCCAACGCCCTTTTTTCTCGCGGACCGTAACGTTCTGCTCGATCGACTCGCGACGCTCCGTGCCGCGCTTGAAGCGCGCTGGCCGACGTGTGTTATTTCTTATTCCTTCAAGACAAACTACCTGGTAGCCGAATCCAGGATATTCCAGGAGCAGGGCGTTTGGGCGGAGGCGACCTCCGGATGGGAATACCAACTTGCCAGGACGCTCGGATACGCCGGCGACCGCATCATTTTCAACGGACCTTGGAAAACGGATCGTGAACTTCAGCAAGCGCTGGACAACGGCTCATTGCTGCACGTCAACGATCAGGAGGAGTTGAATCGCATCCTCAAGCTCACCGCATCAAGCGGAAAGATGCACCCGATCGGGCTGCGGCTGAGCACCACCATTCCGCAGTTTGGACACAGCCGTTTCGGATTCTCGATGGATCGTGGCGAGGCGTCCGCGGCGATCAAGGTGGTTGCCGGCGCGAAGAATCTCCACCTCACCGGGTTGCACACGCACCTCCATGGCGACACCGACGATCCTTCGTGTTATCGAGCGGTGTGCCGCCAGATGGTGGCGCTTCTTGCCGAGCAACCACCGAGCATTCGCGATGCGCTGGAGTACCTCGACCTGGGCGGCGGCTTTCCAGCGAAAACGCCCAAGCCGCACAGCCGAAAGACCTGGAATCCTCGCGGCATCGACGAATACGTCCAGGCCATCGTTGAAGAACTGTCCGCCGCCTTTCCCGCAGGACGAAGGCCGGCGCTGATCGTCGAGCCGGGCCGTTACCTCGTCAACGACGGGATCAGCTTTGTGTCGCGCGTTGTGAGCCTCAAGCAGGTGGAGTCGAATCGGGTGATCACCTCAAACGCCAGTCTCTCCATGATTCCGCTGACGCATTATCGCCCGCAGGTCATCACTGCGCATTCCAGCGATCTCGTCCAGCGCACGGGCGGTGAACAGCCCTCTATCATCCATGGCGCCTCCTGCCGGGAAAACGACATTCTGTTTCAAGGACCGTTTCCGGCGGTCGAAACAGGAGACTACCTCGTCCATCATGGCGTCGGCGCGTACAACTCCAGCATGGGGTCGGGATTCATCTTTCAACCGCCGCCGCTCCTGTTCATATAATGAGTTCCTGCACGGCCTTCTCGCTCAGGGCATAGCGCATTGTTTCGTGAACTTTCTGACATGAATCCAGGCGTACCGGTGTCGATGCTCCTCGCATCTCGGCGCATACTCGTGCTCGGCCCGAGCGGTTCCGGTAAATCGCACTTTTCCGCTCGCCTGGCCAGGATTCTCGACGTGGGAGTCATTCATCTGGATGCCGCATTCTGGAAACCCGGCTGGGTCTCCACGCCCGCGGACGAGTGGGACGCCGTCGTCAAAGATCTCGTATCCAACGATTCGTGGATTATGGACGGGACCTATGAGCGGTCGCTCCACCTTCGTGTTCCCGCCGCCGAGTTGGTCATCCTCTTCGAGAGTCGGAGGTGGGCGTGCCTGTGGAGGGTCGTCAAGAGGAAATTGTTTGAGGATCGCCTGGGTCGGGTCGACGCGCCGCCGGGTCAACCGATCAATCGGGCCTTCCTTCGATACATTTGGAATTACCCCAGGTTGACACGGCCGGCCGTGCTGGAGAGCATCAAGGAACATGGTCGTCAGGAAACCGTCCTTGTCCTTAAAGGTCCAAGAGAAGCGATCCGACTCCTCCAGCTTCTCCGGGAGCACGTCGGCTCGTTCGGGCGGTCACCTGCCCTGGTACTGGGTCAACCGGCCCGTTTATGAATACTTCGCCGCGAACATCGGCGTGCGCCTGGGCCGGTCAAAGCCGATTCTGATTTATCAAATGGGAAAGGTCGGCTCGTCTTCCATCAGGAATTCCCTGTTTCGCTGCCGCGCGATGCAAACCGGATTGGTGCTGATGAGTCATGAGTTCTATCCGGCTCGGCATCGGCAGGTGAGCGATCTCGCCGTCGATCCTGGAGACTCTCGTGATGCTGAACGAGAAATCGCCCATGCCAGGCAAGCGTACAAGCGGCTCTCCGTGCGACAACGAATCGGCCTGCGCTTCCGCGAGAAGCTCTACTCCGAGATGATCTATAACAATGTCGTTCGCAAGCGGAAGCCCGCGAAAATCATCACCCTGGTACGCGAGCCGATCGGCAACAACATCTCCATGTTCTTTCAGACCTTTGACGAGTACGTGGACAGTGGGCGCGGCTTGGCGGATTACGAGATTGATGAGTTGGTTGCGGTGTTCCTGGATCGGTACGTCCATTCCCGGCCTTTGATCTGGCTGGATGCCGAACTGCGGACGACGCTGGGAATCGACGTCTATGCCGCTCCGTTTCCAATCGAGCGGGGACACGTGACAATCCGCGGCGGGCCCTTCGAGCTGTTGGTCCTCAAGTGCGAACTGTCGGATTCGGAAAAGGAATCGGCGATTGCCGGATTTGTCGGTATTGATGATCTCAAACTGATCCGAAGCAACGTGACGAAGAACAAGGACCACGGCCGGCAATACGAAGAGTTCAGGCGGCGCATCAAGCTTCCGGATTCCTATCTCGATTACGTCTATGGCTCCAAGTACGCCAGGTTCTTTTACAGTGACGCTGAACGCGCGAAGTTTCGGGCACATTGGTCTCGCCGGGATGGATCGTAGCCGCCGCCCCCTTGGAGGATAAAGTGAGCTGGGCCTTGATTCGGGAACTGGGTATTCGATGTGGGTCTGCCCGTGATGAGCAGTCGGGAGAGGTTCTCTTGGCGCCGTCATTTGTGGAACAGGCCGCCGACGGAACCTGTTTGATTGTTGACGAACTGGGTATCGAGAAAGCGGTCCCCTTTCGATTTGAATGCCGGACCATCCGCGTCCGTCGCGATGGCAGCATCATCTATGACACGTTGTCAGCCGGTTTCACCGATGGCTGCGGATGCCTCATGGCGGACGGTCACACCGCGATCCTGCGACGGACCGCCTGGGAAATCCTGATCGTTTCCGCGAAAGGCGAAATCTGCGAGCGGATCGGCCTCGGCACGTGCAGCAAGCGCATGCCGAGATTCCTGTCATGGACGCATCGCGAAACTTTTCTCATTGTGTTCCTCGACCGCTCCGGCAATCTCGACGTCGTCGAAATCGACCGGCGCGGCCGGCTCCTGTGGTATCTGCCCTCCAGCGGCTTCAACCTCGGAGTGCCGAAAAGCCTTCAACTCCTGCCGTCGGGGAACATCCTGATTGCCGACGAGTTTCGTCACGTCAGTGTCGAACTCGACCGGCGCGGTCAGGTCGTGTGGCAGTTCGGTGAAGTCGGAAATCCGAGCGATCGGCCGGACCGCCTCTCCAACCCGCGTTCCGCTCGACGATTGTCCGACGGGACGCACCTGTTCGCAGACACTCGTAACCACCGCGTTCTTGCCATCCGGTCCGACGGCGAGGCGTCGGTGCGATACGTTCAAGGTGGGCTCTGTGATCCGTCGTACGTGGACGCGCTGCCGAATGGGAATTGTCTCATCTGCGACACGGGCAACGCGCGCGTCATCGAAGTCACGGAAAGCGGCGAGATTGTCTGGGAGTACGGCAATCGTAAAGCGTCGAGTCGGTCCTTCTCTTACCCGAGATCCGTGGAGCTGAGTCAGGAAGGGGCCTACGTCGTGGCGGACACCGCCGGCAATCGCGTTGTACGAATCCGGGACGATAGTGTCGACGAATGGCCCATCGATGACGAGAAGGCATTGTTCTGGCCGCGCTGCGCCCGGATCCTTTCGACTGGGTCGGTCCTGATCGCCGACGCGCGGCACTCCCGCATTCTCGAGGTCTCCGCCCGTGGAACGGTGCTGAACAAACTGTGCCACGATCGTGTCACGGCGCCGCACACGCTCCACGATCCTCACGACGTGTGGTTGCTGGACACCGGGCGCCTGCTGATCACTGACTCCTCCGGTGACGTCGTGATCGAAGCCGACTGGGGCGGTCGAGTCTTCCGGTCAATCGGCCGGGAGGACAAGGTGCAGTTGAAGGACCCGCACAGCGCTCAGGCCCTCAACGATGGGACGATCATCATCTGCGACACCGGGAACAACCGCATCGTCTTCGTTGACGAAGCAGGTGACATCGTCAAAGAGATCGAAGCGATCCATGGAGACTCGGGCTGGATGCGGCTGTACGGACCCAGATATGCGGAGGTCGGCGATGACCGTTGTCTGGTGATCGCAGATACCGGCAATAACCGCGTCCTGGCCTGCACTGTTGACGGTGAATTCGTCTGGGAGCTTAGCCGAATTCCCGAATCGTCCATCCCTTTGCTGCACCAGCCGCGCTGGGCCCACCTGCGCAGCCGGGATGAGGTGATTGTCTCTGACCACTTCAACCATAGAATAGTCCACGTGAGACGAAGCCGGCCGAACCACGATCACCCGGAAGACAGATAGGAGAACCCGGCGATGCTTCGGATTCAATGCTCTCTTGGGATGGTTCTGGCAATGAGTTCGATCGGACTGCCTGCCTGCGATCCGCATCCGGGGCCTGCCCGAATCATCATCGACGGCACGTATGATGACTGGAAACACATCCCACTTGCCGATGAAGACTCGCAGGGCGATCAACTCGACGGCGTGGTCGACTTCAGAAGGCTCTGGCTGGCCAATGACGAAACGCATCTGTTCCTGCGCACCGAGTTCGACCCCGTTCGGAATCTCCAGAAGATCAAGGGACGGGTGCGGATTTATCTTGACGTTGACCGAAACCCGGCTACGGGCTGGCCCATCCACGGCATCGGCAGCGATTTTGCAATCTTGTTTCCCGAACGCCACGCCGTTGAGCAAAGCGAGTCGGCCTTCTCCGTCGCGGTTATGCCGCACGCTGACATCGCCCTGGAAGTGGCCCCGACGGTCGAGGCCGCGCAGTTTGAAGTCCGCATCTCCAGGGATGCGGTGTTCCCGGTCTCCAAGACGCGGGTTTTCCCGAACGCGGACTTCGACGTGGTACTGGAGGCATGGTCGATCGGGCCTGCGATGAATGAGTGTGCGCATCTCCCGGGAGTCCCGGCCGAGTACCAGCCCGATGCGCCGGGCGGGCTGACGTACACTTTTGCGCCCGGAAAGCTCCCACCTTATCCGCTCACCCCCCTCGACAAAGAGAACTCCCGGTCCGTTCGGTTGGTCTGCTACAACGTGTTGTTTGACGGCTTGTTTGAGCGCCCTGACGAGTTCCGCAGAATCCTTCAGGCCCTTCGGCCCGACATCATCTGCTTTCAGGAAGTGTGGGCGCACACGGCAAAAGACGTGCGCGAGCTTCTTGATGGATGGCTTCCGCTTGGCGACGGCAACCATTGGAACGCCCACCAGGCATTCGGCAACGTCATTTGTTCGCGTTGGCCGTTGGGCTTGACGGCCGTGGAAACGGTCCCGCCAGGCCCGAGCATTCTCGCGATGGCACTGGTTGATCTTCCCGACTCGACCTACCTGAAGGACTTGTACGTCGTGAACAATCACTTTCCGTGTTGCGGCTGTTCCGGCTCCACTGCCGATCTCGAACGACAGAAGAATGCCGATGCGATCGTCAATTGGCTGCGCGACGCCAGAACGATCGGCGAAAACATCGATCTCAATCCGAACACGCCGTTCGTCATCTGCGGAGACCTGAATATGGTCGGCGGTTTTCAGTCTCGGGAGACGCTATTGACCGGCAACATTGTCAACGAATTTGAGTTTGGTGCGGACTCGTCCCCGGATTGGGACGGCAGCCCCATCTCGAACGCGTTTCCACGTCATGCAGGCGGGCCGTACACCTACACCTGGCGGGACGATTCGACCCTGTTTGGGCCGGGCCGGCTGGATTTCGTGATGTTTTCGGATAGTGCGCTCGGCGTCCAGAAGTCTTTCGTGCTGTGGACGCCGGATTTGCCCGCGGAGGTCCTGGCCAGGCATGGATTGCTGGCGGCGGATACGCAGATTGCCTCGGACCATCTTCCGCTCGTCGTGGACTTTCTTATTCCCACGGCGTTCAATAGTCGAAACTAGCCGGCAATCCATTCCCATGACCCAATCCAAAGGTCGCCGTGGGCCCGACAGCAGGAAAGGATTCTTGCGCGCGATGGGAACGAGAAAGGATTCTCGTTCCGGCGACCCAGCGATCGAGACGTCAGCCCCGTCGAATGCGAGAAAACGATCGCCGCCAGGACTGCACGAGCAGCAGCCCGATGAGACCGGGCAGCAGGAAACCGGGCGAAGATGCGCAACAGTTCGTAGGGCAAATGAGAAACGGAAAAAAGATGCCCTCATCGATCTGCCCGTCGCAATCGTTGTCCACCCCGTCGCCACAAATCTCCTCCGCATCGGGATTGATAAGTGGATCGGAATCGTCGCAGTCCATCGACGTATCGAACCCATCGCCGTCACGATCCGTGTCCACCACCACCAGCTCTGAAATCATCCCGACGGCAGCGTGCAGGAAGAGGTGGCAATGGAACACCCAACGCCCCGCCGCCCCACCGCTGGCGAGAAACTGGTCGGGCTCGGGGGCCCCGGCCTCTTGCCGAGTGTCGGTAATCCGCGGCCGGTCATCGAGCCGCATCCGGAACACGACTTTCGTAGTAGGCGAAACGTCAATCACGTCGCCAAACTCGTTGTAGTCGAACTCGTACAGCACGCTGTCGTCCGCAGCGTTCAGAATCCGCACGGGCTGGATCGAGAATCCGTGATGGTGAAACGGATGATGCTGCGTCGTCGTCTGGGAAAGAGTGATTTCGAGCACGTCGCCCGTGCGCGCATAGCGTGAGGCGCCCTGGTACGGAACCTGGGCGAAGTCCGTGCCGCTGTCTTCAAAGTGCCCGGTCACGTTGTTGATGGATAGCCGGCCGGCCATTTCATTGGACAGGACGATCGTCTCGTCGGACATGCCGGAACCTGAGCCGGGCCCGGGCAGGGCGGGAATCGGATCCAGGTAGCAGTCGAGCGGTTCGTTCCTGATGTTCGTGACGCCGCCGGCGCCCAGCACGTCATTGCCCTCTGCGATGGCGAACGCATCGTCGTCGAGGGTGTCGTCGATCTCGATGTAGAGCAAATCCCCCGCAGCAAGACCGTTATTGGGAGAGCCGCCCCGCATGTAGGCATCGCCGGTGATCGCAATGACGTCGCCGTTGTTCCCGGTCGGCACGACGACGACGTCTGCGCGTCCCGACGCGATGACAAGGATTTCGCCTTTGTTGTACTTGGTGTCCCAACTCCCCAGGACGCCACCTTCAAGTCTCACGTGATCCAGGAACCCACCCTCTCCACCGATTCGGTACAGGTTGTTGTCGTCTCCGTTGCCGGAGACGCGCAGACGGAAGTAGCGATTCGTCGCTGTGTTAAGCAGCCGCAGCCGGATGCCCGCGCCGGATTTCGCGGTGATCCTCGGCGTCGTCGCGTCCGGTTTCTGTCCGTTCACGAGAACGGTCACGGCGTCCGCCATACGCATGCAGGAGGCCATGTTGCCCGCAGCGCAGTCCATCATGAGTGTCTGCCAGGGTACGGCATTGCCCGCGTCGAGGTAGCCCACGTCGCCATCACCGTCGAATTCAATGTCGCTCAGCACGACTGTGTGGGTGTTGGCGGCGGGCGGAATGGTTCCGGCCGCCTGGAGCGCAGCCTCGTGCGGGTCCTTGACGATGAAGGCGCCGTAGGTGCCGGCGAAGACCTGTGCTCCCGGTTTCATGTGCGGGTGGAACCAGAAGATTCCGGGACGAAAAGTCTTGAAGCGATAGGTGTACGTCTGTCCGGGAGTGAGGTGGTTCTGCGTGACGCCAGTGCCATCACTGTCATTGTCCAGCTCGATGCCGTGCCAGTGGATGCTCGTATCGCAGGTGAGTGCAGCGCAGGGGTTTTCGAGATTGTTCGTGAGAGTCACAATGATTTCGTCGCCCAGGTTGACCACGATCTGCGGGATCGGGATGCCGCTCGGAACACCGGCGTAGGCTCCGGGGTTGTTCACGTCCTTGTAGATCAGCACGTGGACCGTGGTCCCGCCGATGTTGACGTCTTGCTCATCGACGCTGAGTTCGGCTTCAAACACTCTTGGATCAGGGTTTGTGTCGGCGACGTCGAGAACGGTCTGAGTCAACGTCGTCGCGCTCGTCCGCCGAGGTTCCACCGCCAGCACCAAGACGACCGTCAACATGCCAACCAACAGTGTGCGCCACGCCATTCCGCGTTCTCCTTTTGTTGCCCTGCGAGGAAGGTCGAGGATCTACCTGCGAGGATGGCCGAGGACCTGGAGTCCTCTGGTCTCAGCCGTTCTCACGCTATCTACACCGGACTCCCCAGCCGCCAGTGGTCAAGCCGCCATCGTACAGAAAGGAGCCGCTCGACTCCAGCGGTGAGAGGAGATCGCCAACGCGATTGAGAACTGCATGATTGACCCGGGGCGACGAGACACGCGTTGAGCTTCTCCTGGCCGGAATCCGCGGGCTTGACCATCACAGGCGGGATTTGCTTGCCCTGACAACCGCAGGTTGGTAATCCAGACCCAATACGAGATTCGAGGGGTAGACCGTCCTTGCCGAATGCATTCGTGTTGTTGGATGACATTCCGAGCGATTAGACTAGTGGCGTGTTCGCCGTGGTCTAGCATGGCGAGTACTCAAGAATGCGTGCAACTGCGGGTCAGCGTTTCGGCTGCCGTCGCCGTCTTCGTCGGAATCAGCACCTCCATGTTCGTTTACGAATTGAGGGAGAAGCTTATGAAGACGATCAGTTTACTGATACGCGTAATGGCGGGAGCGGCGCGGCTGTGGAGGTCTGGTGACTGGTTCCACCGTACGAGAGACGAGAGGGCACTTGGGACGGTGACCTGCCGCACGAGTCCGCGCAAGGGGGGTTCGATTCCTCCCCTCCACGTTCAGACTTCCATTAGAAGCTATTGAGAACGATGGACATCAATCTTGTATCGGGCATCTTTGGTTTCAAGGACCACGGCAGGCTGTTCGGAGAAATCAAGTCCGCGGGAGTCAATCTTTGTCGCTTTTGGACTTGCCGGTGAGGGTTTCCCTGCCTGAGCATCAAGTGCAGCCTTTGTGAGGTCATGCATCTCGCGGAGGGCGGATACGGCGCTTTCGATTGTCGCGTAGCCAAACATCACATCATTGATAAACCGGGGCGAGGCCGTTCCGCGCTCTCCACGGCGCTTAGTGACGAAGCCACGCTCGTAGGAAAAGTCGAGTACGCGGAAGTCCTCCTCTAACGGGTCCGTAAACCGAGCAAGGTCGATCGCATGCACAAGTATAAGCTTCTCCTCCATCAGAGGAATGGTCGGCTCGTTATCGATTGGCCAGACTAACGGCGGTCGCGAGAGCAATTCTGGAGTCAGCAGGCCTACTGCGTGGCTTGCGATGAACGGCGATCGCATCCGACCAAGATCTCCGAGGATCGGCTCGACTTTCACTGCGCGGCCCTCGACGCCATGGACGGCCAAGATGACGTCGTGCTCCGAGATGCGCGCCACCGCGACACCTTCGCGCATCGCGCTCAGCGAGACTTCGTTAATTGCTTTCCAACTAAACTGCATCGACTCCTCGGACTGGACCGCGATCTTCGGAGTTGGCTGGCCAAAAATGTGTGCATGGTCACTCCTTAAGTATTCGATCGTGCCTAGCGATCGACTAACTTGCCGTCCGCGTCGGCCCTGCACGACGTGCTGAGGCGCAACCTTCCCCGCCTTCACTTCGACGATGCTCGGAACAAATGGGTTATCGCACACGATGATGTCGCCCACGCGAACGACATGCGAAAGGTCCGCAAGTAGGACCGAATGACCGTCTGCTACATATCGCTTGGCCGCCACTTGTGTAGTCCGAAAGGAGTCTCCTTGCCCACAGAGGCTGTGCGCCCGTGGCGATGCGGTTCCCAGCAGTTGCCGGATTGCATGCGGTACAAGTAGTCGATAGGCAAGCGCGTCTTGGCAGCGGCGAAGTAGGAACGAGTGACGGTCAAACTCGCCCGGTGATCGACCCCGTGATTCTGCTTGGACAATCGCATCGGCGAGGCGCAGTTGGAAATCAAGCAGATGCTCTGCGTTCTCCAGGTCCACTTCGCGCGCTTCTTGGAATAACCCGCGACGCGTAGCTTCTTCACAACCGGCGGTCATTTCGTCAATCATACGCGTCACGATTGGCTCGAACTATTGGACAAAACTGTTGATGACCTGCCGTGGACCATCCTCGATTCTCGCGAGGGCGAATGGGCCGTTTAAGGAGGGCGTCCTTCGCTTCGGAGCACCTCATGCCGACCCGACGGACCAGCTCGTCCTTGGCTCGGGCGCCGAATTCGTCGCGTCCGTCGAGTTTCTTAACTGCCATCGCGCTCTCCGAGCGCTGCCGTTTTTCCAATCCAGTTGCCCCTCCGCTCGCATTGGAACGCGCTCGACGAACTCCGATTATAACTCCAACGCGACAAGATGAAAGCGCACGCTCCAGCGGCCGACTCATCGAAATCGACGAGAATCGGGGCGACTGGACCCGCGTTGAACTTCTCCTGGCCGGAATCCGTGGTCTTGACCATGACAGGCGGTTTCGGGACTCTGCTGCGCCTTGAGGCAAGGTCGTGTGAAGAATCCCAAACTTGTTTGTTCACCCTGCGAAGATACTGAATGGGGGCGACCGGTGGGGGGCGACCCCGTTTGATGTCTTCAAGCACGTGTTCTGGAGCGGGGTCCGTGCAGCCGCACCGCGACGGGGACCTGAGCCGCTGGATGCAGTGGTTGACCACCGCCCACATGCGCCGCTACCACCGACACTATCACGGCATCGGGCACGTCTGGCAGGACCGCTACAAGTCCTTTCCGATCCAGGCCGACGATCACCTGTACATGGTACTCCGCTACATCGAGCGAAACCCACTCCGGGCCAACCTGGTCGAACCGGCCTGGGATTGGTCGTGGTCGTCTCTGCGCTGGTGGCAGAGGAAGGATCGGCCCGGCTACCTGAGTGATGGGCGCTTCTACGCCGGCGTGGGAGAGTTCGACGAGGCGGAGCGCTACGCTCGGGCGGCGCTCGACATGCGCCGCCGGCTGCACGGTTCGCGGCATCCGCAGACGGCATTCGCGCTGCACCACCTGGCGCTGGCGCTGGACGGACTGGGGAAGAGCCACGAAGCGGCCGCCGCTCGGGAGGAAGAGAAGCAAATCTACGCGTCGATGGAATCGGCCCAGCCATAGGCGTCGAATTGTTTTGCGCGAGTCGCCACAGGTGCATTACAAAAACCCGTTGACTGATGGCGAGCCGGCTGCCGGGCGTCGGCGGCCGGTTTTCCGGCACGCTCGGTGAAAGCGACTCGGTCCGGATGGATGCGCTCAAACAGCTCAATAATTGCCGGCAACGATTCGGGCAGCGACTTGAGCGCGACCGCCGGCAACCCAAGAGGTTCGTAGGGCCCGCCGTTCGGGCCGCTTCGCCCGCAGCGCTCGAATGAAAATAAACGTTGCACACGGCAGTCCGCAACGCGTCTAAAGCCCGTCGATCCAGCCCTGCACGCGCTCGACCATGTGCGTCGCGCCGAGCCGAGCATAGAGGTCGCGCGACCGGACCCATTGCTCCCGCGCCCCGTCGAGGTCGCCGCGCAATTCCTGGAGGTTGCCGAGGTTGCCGTATTCGCTGGCCATGCCCTCGAGCCGGCCGAGCTTCTCGTCGATCTCCAGTGCCTTGCGATACATCGCCTCGGTCCCGTCGAGGTCGCCGCGCGTCACCAGCACGTTGCCGAGGTTGCCGTAGGCGTTGGCCATTCCCTCGAGCCGGCCGAGCTTCTCGTCGATCTCCAGCGACTTGCGATACATCGCCTCGGCCCCGTCGAGGTCGCCGCGCGTCACCAGCACGTTGCCGAGGTTGCCGTATTGGTTGGCCATTCCCTCGAGCCGGCCGAGCTTCTCGTCGATCTCCAGCGACTCGCGATACATCGCCTCGGCCCCACCGAGGTCGCCGCGCGTTAGCAGCACGATGCCGAGGTTGCCGTATTGGTTGGCCATGCCCTCGAGCCGGCCGAGCTTCTCGTTGATCTCCAGTGCCTTGCGATACATTGCCTCGGCCCCGTCGAGGGCGCCGCGCGTCCGCAGCACGATGCCGAGGTTGCCGTAGTGGCTGGCCATTCCCTCGAGCCGGCCGAGCTTCTCGTCGATCTCCAGTGCCTTGCGATACATCGCCTCGGCCCCGTCGAGGTCGCCGCGCGTCACCAGCACGTTGCCGAGGCTGCCGTATTGTCTGGCCATGCCCTCAAGCCGGCCGAGCTTCTCGTTGATCTCCAGTGCCTTGCGATACATCGCCTCGGCCCCGTCGAGGTCGCCGCGCGTCCGCAGCACGATGCCGAGGTTGCCGTATTGGTTGGCCATGCCCTCGAGCCGGCCGAGCTTCTCCTCGATCTCCAGGGCCTTGCGATGCATCGCCTCGGCCCCGTCGAGGTCGCCGAGAGAATACATGATGTAACCCGACTCCTGCGCCCAAACGGCGACATGCGGTTGGAGATGCGGCGATGGGTTTGTCTCCGCATCGGCAATGCGCGATGCCAACTCCGCCAGGCGCAGGTGCTTCTGTTCTACTTGAAGGTTGGACGCCGCAATGGTGCCGCCCCAGAGTTTCTCGCCGACGCCCCATGGCGCGCTCGCAAGCTCTGAGACAAACTGAAACCGATGGCTGATCCACGCCGAGAAGTCGGGCGCGTGCATGGCGAGATAGGCGACCGCAGGTTCGCTGAGCCAGAGAACGACCGGACAGGCGAGTGCTTTGGGCCACCTGTCGCGCGACGCATTCAACAAGTGCAGTGTTTTCAGCGCTTCCGGCGTCGGATTGTCCGGGCCGGCGAGATTCGTCGACGGCAGGAGTGCTTCCAAATCGATAATGAAGAGTGCTGTCGGTGATTCGTCCGGGAGGAGCGCCAGAATCCCACTGAGCACGTCGGTGGTGCCTCGGATCGGATTGACAACCTTGATTCCGGAATGCGTTGCCTGCAGGCTGGAGATTAGAGAATCTCGCAGGGCAAAGCTGTTGCATGTCGCCAGGCTGAGCGAGAACTCGCCACGGGCCGCTTCCAACACGCGGCGCATGATAGCAAGCTCGACGGACTGCTCGGCAGCCTGCCCGATGGCTAGGGCAACGTGCGGGTTGGGATTCATAACGAGCGTTTCGCCGGCGGATCAGGAAGGAGCGGATTGGCGCCGAACCATTCCTCCGTATTTCGATAATGGAGGATAGCTCGGCTCTCAAGTAGCTGCTCTGCGATCTTAGCATTGTCATCAGTCTTAGTGAACCCGCCGGAGGCTTGGACCTCCTCGATGATCGGCCAGTGCTTTTGCTCCAGCCACCGCGCATACGCTCGGCGCACGGCATTTTCGACGCGATCAATCGCCGAATCGTCGACGGGCAGACGCGTTGCGGCGGCGTCTCGAACAAAGATCAGCAGATCGCGCAATTGGCCGCCGGTTTGTTTAATGAGGCGATCAACGGCGCCGGGCGCGAAGACATCGTTTTCCATTGCCCCTATCGAATTCAACCTTCGCCGGATGACTTCGCGAAGCTGCTCCACGCCGGCTTCAGAAAGAGCCGTGGAGGGCGGGCGCTCTCGAACCTTGGTGACCGGAACCACGGGAATGTCGGTCATGCCGTAAAGGCTGGTGATTCTGTGGGCCGCACTCGAATGGGCGAGATAAAGTGGAATCGTATAAACGACGTGGCACAGGAGACTCGACAATTCTCTGTATCGATGGATGTAAAGATGTTCACCAAGCGAACACGCGGCCTTCTCGTGGAAGTCTCGCGACAACTTGTCAAGACCGTCGACGAGAATTACCAGATCGTTGAACCCCTTCTTTTGCAATTTTTGCTTTGCAACGCCGATGATATCGTTGGCCGCCTCGATCCAGGAATCGGTTTCGGGATCGATCAACTGGCGCAGCTTTTTTCTCGTGTCGGGGCTGTGTTGCAGGATGCCGCCTAGTTCGGCCATGCCGACCTTGAAGGTGATGTTCTCGAAATCGACCTCTGTCAGCAGATGCTTCTTGACCCATTCGAGGCGCGCTTGCAGCTTGCCAGGCTTGAGTGAAATCCCTTGTTGCTCCAGCTCGACCGCCAAGCTACGCAAAATCATGACGAGCAGATCGGGATAGTCCAGATCGGCGGGATTGAGATCGCTCGATACGTCGCAGACGACAACAAATGGTCGGGCCGCAGTCGCCTGAAGCGCGACCTTGAGATTATGCAATTCTGTAGACTTGCCGCTCCCCAAATGCCCGGTCAAGAGTTGGCAGGTGTTAGCCCCCCCCAACTCAATGGGCGTTTTTAAGCTCTGGACAAATCCCGTGTTTCCGCGAACTGCCTCTAAATCAACATAGAGATTCTGGTCCACGGAGGTTAGTGGTGCCGGGCTAAACACCGGATAGAGCAGCTTTAGTAGATTGGTGTTGCCGGCCATACGTTGCTTTTTGCCCTTCATGTGCACCTGCCGCCGAATTTGGACAACGGCCCATTATTATAGGGGACTTGAGGGGGCATCGGAAGCACCGATAATCCACCTGAGAATCTCGTTTGATGCTTCAGGAAAAAGCACAATGATAGGAACACGAGCAACCGCCGATCCCTACGAAGAGCCCGACGAACGCCCGCGCCCCTCACCGGCCGGTCTGGACATTCCCGCGCCCGACTCGGATAATCCCCCCGCATCCGTCGGAGAGGCCCACGTTCGGGTCGTGGACCCTTGACACGCCGCCGTTTCGCGCGGCGACACCCGGCGCGACGCGACGGCGAGCTTCGTTCGTCGCGGCCCGTCAAGGGCTGGCCAGCGCAGCATGTAGTGGGCCGGCTTGCTGCCCTGCGCCCCGTCGTATTCGCGCGTGTACGGAGCGCGCGTATCGACTGCGAGAAACGTTAGTTCGCCGGGATCGACCGGCGGCGGTTAGTCGTGATCAGTTCTCGCCGATCTTTTCGAGCACCCACTCCCGAATCACTTCCCCCTCAGCAATGCCCTTCTCCTTTGCGATCTGCCGTACGGCCTCAGCCTCGCGCGATTGCAGATGAAGGGGAATCACCGTGTCCCGTTCAAAGACAGGCGCGCTGACCTCCTCCAATTCATCTTCGAAATCGGTGAGGTCGTGCGTGTCCCAGAAACTGGCCAACTCCTGAATCGAATCGATCTGGGGCAGTTTTCTCATGGCTTTCTTCGCTGCCGATAGCGGCGTTTTTCCTTTTCGGTCATGGGCCGCGCCGTAACCGGCTATCCCTTTGCGTCCGGAAGCGCGATGATGACACAGAGCAAATACCGTCCGGCATCGGTTTGCCCGCGGACGTAATAGACCAGGTTCTCGCCTTGCGACTTCGCGCGCTCCACCAGCGGATTCCCGAAGCACACCTGCTCAACTTCTTCGGACGTGACGCCGTGGAGGGCAACATGGTCGATTCTGTCCTGCGGCCAGATCAGTTCATTGATCTTCACCTGAACCATCATATTTCAGCTCAGCGTTGCACGCCAGAGTCTGGTCGCGTCCAGCGAGCAGGATGACCGCGCCGCACCCCACGCCCCCATCGTCGCCGTGGCCGTCTCGCTCCACGGGCCGGTCTCGCCGCGCGAGTTGACCCCTTGACACCAGGCGGTGGCGTAGAGGGCAGGCCAGCGTAGCATGTAGTGCGCCGGCTTGCCACCTTGCAGGCCGGCGTAAGTCGCGCGTGTACGGGGCGCGCCGTTTCTCGCCGTCGATACCGGGGCTCACTCCGGTGGATTGCGCAGCATCTTGATAATGTGCCGGGCAAGCCCATCCTTGATCTCGCGATGGCGTGGAATCGGCTGCGACACGCCCGTCTGCGGGTTTCGATACCAATCATGCTTGCCGCCGTGCCGAACCAGCGCGCACCCAAAGCCCTCAACGGTGCGAATCAAGTCGATCCGCTTCATGCAAGTATCAACTCATCGACCCTGCGAATACCGGGCAACTGGCCACCGGTGAGATCGTCGTAGAGATCCTTCAGGTGCGCCTTGAGGTCGTCCAGATTCTCCCCTTGCGTCCAGTAATCCGGGAATTCCTGGAAATAACCGATCCAAGCCCCGTTTTCATCCCAGTACACGAACTTGGCCGTTTGCATATCCGGACTCCTCGCCGATTGCGGTTCCAAAAACATTCTAACGCGACGTTGGTGGGAACCACAAGCAGACCCTTCTCGCTGTGGGCGGGCAGGGGCGGGCGATTGGCCCCGCGGGGACACGCAATGGACCCGAGCGTGGGCCGCTGCGACGGATGCGGGGGATTATCCGGCTGGGCCGGGGGGGATTGTCCAGCCAGGCCGGAGAAGAGCACGGCCGAGCCGGGGGCCGGCACGGACGGGCCGAGGGGCTTCGAGCCCCTGGAAAGGGAGATCACCTCCCAGTTTCTTCCATTCCTTTTCTTCCGCCCGGAAGGGCGAACGAAGCTCGCCCATCGAATCTCGTCCGCCCTCCGGGCGGAAGACATGATAACGAGGCGCCGGAATCCAGGCGTTGAAACGCCTGGCTACGTTCGTGCGCCCTCCGGGCGAATCCGGTTCGCGGGCAAGATGCCCACGCTACCCGAGTCTTGTTCGCGCCAATCACGCCGGCCAGATTATCGCCGCTTCCTTGCCGCACCATTCAGCAACTCCGTGCGCGTAATGTGCACGAGTGCGCAGTTTACAGTCCGCTCGGCCGGTCCATCGGGGCCCTTCGGTCCGGGCACGGCAACCGTCACCTTGGAGCGCTGCACGATCGCCATGTCGGGATGCCGTATCTCGAACACTGCTCCGTCCGAGAGATGAATGCGAAACGCCTCGAATGGCGCCGCGCGGAGCAACTCGAGCAAGTCATCAGGTCGCATGGCCAGAGTTTCCTTCTCGATCCATTATAGGCGTGCCCGCGGCGAACTAGAAGTCGACCAGGTGTGCGTTGGCGTGGGTGACGAAGTTGGCCAGCCAGCCGTTGAACTCGTCGTCGCCGCGCGGGAATTGCTCGGTAGCGGCAGCGATACGGTCGGCCAGGTCGACGGCCTTCTGGTAGACGATCAGCTTCTCGAATGCGAAAGCCATCGCGCGGCCCAAGAAAGTAGAGAGTCGAGAGGAGACCGCAGGAGAGGGCAATTCCTGAATTGGGAGACCGCATGTTGAGAAAGCGAGTCTCGTACTCTCTACTTTCTCCTTTCTCCCCTCTCCTGCTCTATTGCCGCTACGTGGCAATCGGGGCGACTAGACACCAGTTGAACTTTTCCTGGCCGGAATCCGCGTTTTTGACCCCGCCGAGTGGGTTTTCGCTGATCCGAACCAACAATCGTGATTTGGTCAGCACATAGGGTCAACACCCAGCGCAGACGCCAAAGCTGTGCGTGCATCATTCATGAATTCGGCCGGTCCACCCCGTGGCCTGCCTTCGTTCGCCCACATCTGTTCCGCGAGTCGTTTGATCCTTTCCTCGAATAGTCGTCGTTCGCGATCATCCTTCTTTTCGAGTTGGCCGATTCCGGGGTTGTCGAGGGCGACGGAAACCAGCACATCGCAGGCGACGCCATTGGTCTGGCAATAGCGGTCAAAGAAATCGGCGATGATATCGCCAGCATTCTTCATGTGAATGCTGCATTCCCAAATCGTGGTAAGAAAGAGCCAGGTCAGCAATCCGCGCCGGCCGCCGACAGCCGTGAGGCATTCTTGGTACTGTCGAGTGCGGTCATCGCTTGGCTGATGGGCGTACCGCGTGTAGAGGAAGACGTCGATCAATCGCTTTCGCTTGATCGTGAAGTTCGCTTGGCCGACGTACGGAACCATCCACGGCGGCTCACCCAGCGTTTTTTCATACTCGCGAGCGACGCCGGCGATCCACGGTCCCAAGCGATAACCCTGCGTGGCGCGGGCAAACACTTTGACCGCCATCAGGAAGCCGGCCGGCTCCGTTGTCATATACAAACGGCGAAAGACCGTCACAAACGAGCGAATTTCCTCGTCTGTCACGGCCGTGCGAAGCGTGGGGTCCGCATTACCGACGCTATTCAGGGTGCCGGGACCGTCCTTGTAGAACGCCGACGCGAGCAACTCGCGCAGGTCGCGCGCGAAATACCCGAGGATGCGTAGGTCGTCCACCGAGAGGGAGATCTGATCCAGCGGGATCGGGCGCTTATCGCCCAACATGTAATCCACGTCATGCTGCCGCGCGCCGGGCTGCAATAGGATCGCCGTGGGGCTGCCGGTCAGGAGTTCCGCCATGCGTTTGCGCGACAACTCCTGGCCATTCTCGTCCTCGAAATAGTCAATTAGGCCAAACAAACGGAAGCGGTCGTGGCGCCGCCAACGGGCATTCAACTTGTCGCCGCTCAGTTTCTCCTCGTGGAACAGATGGCGAAACCGCAGCAAACGGCGCTCATCGCGGGAGTCCCGAAGCTCGTCGCATAGTTCGACCGCCGCCCGCGCGGCTGCGTCGAGCTTGTCGGTCTCCAGCCATAGATCGCGGTCCTTGAACCTCCGGTCGCGCGAGTCAAGATAACGGATGCGCCAAAACAGCAGCATGTTTGAACCCCCACGTTTTTTCGATCCAGTCGCCCCTCGGCGCATATTGAAACGCCTGGCTCACACCCAGCAAGCGTAATTCGCTTGCTGACAAGAAGAAAGCCCTTCCGCAGCGAGCGAAGGGCGCCGCTACGCGGCAATCGGGGCGACTAGATTCGAACTAGCGACCTCCTGCTCCCAAAGCAGGCGCTCTAACCAGGCTGAGCTACGCCCCGCTACGTCATGACAACTCGAACCGCCGATCACGCTGAATACTCCCCGGACACGCCGACAAGTTCCTGGACACGCTGAGCACTCTGCGGACACGCCGTCAAGCCCCCGGACACGGATCGCCGAAAAACGAGGACTAGAGCGGTTCCCGGATGATTAGACGATGCTCGGCAGGCCATGCGCCGCACCCCGCTTCCTTACGGGCGCGGCTCTGATCGTCCGCTGACGCGGGAACCGCTCTAGGCGTCGCTTGCGTCCTCGCTCGCTGCCGGTCGGGTCGGTTCGTCGGAGATCATTACATCGCCCGATGCAGGCGGCGTCAACGCATCCTCGTTCGAGACTGGCGCGCGTTGGTCACGCGCGACGGCCTCCGATGGTCGAGGGGGCATGGCGAAAGACGGCACTTCCCGAGGCGGCGCAGGGTGTTCAGCGGGTGGGTAGTGTAAGTCGCCGGTGTCGGGGTCCACGTCACCGAAGCCCTTGCCTCGCTGCCGCAGCGCGTGGATGCCGAAGAGAAGCAAGGCCGCGATGCCATAGGTTGCCGCCAAGCGATAGCCTCGGTGGAAAAAAGTTCCTTCCGGCGTATCAAAATGGAGGCCCATCTTTTCAAAGCTCGCCTCGGGTCGTTGCCAGAGGAGGAGTTCTTGCGGCGCCGGCTGCCCGGGCTCGATCCGAAAGGCATGTTGAAATCCGAGCAACGTCATGACCATCGCGATCACACACCAGGTTCCCGCCGCCTTGAACTTGCGGTCGATCAGGAAGGCGCTGATGGCCGAGATGATGATGCAGGTGATGATGAAACCGCTGTTGGCGCCGGACAGGGCGTAGACGCCGACCGGCCACCAGTCGTCGGTGCGGATGGTTTCCAGATGGTATCCATGTGCCTGGATCATCGGCAGAACGCCGGAGGTATCGCCGAGGCCGTGGAGCATCTGGGGCACGAGCAGAACGGCCATCATGGCGACGGCGGGGAAGAAGCTGATCGCCACGGCCGCGTAGTGCCGTTTGGGCACCGCCTCGTAGCTCTGCGCCGTGATGATGATGCCGATCCACATGACGATGGCGATGCCGGCCTCCATGGGGATCACGCTGACCAGAACCGCCCCCAGGCCGAGAATAAAGACGGCCGTGAAAAACAAACCGTTGATGATCGAATATCCCGACCGCGCCCCCAGCGCCTTCCAGCCGGGATGGCCGATGTAGATCGTCGTGGGAAAGCAACTGCCGAACAGGCCGGCGGCGATGGAGCCGATGCCGTTGACCGCCATGCAGGGGCCGGTGGAAAACCGGTCGCCCGCCGCCTCGGCGAATTCGATATTCTGCAATGAGCCGACGGCGTTGATCAGTCCCATCGGCACGATGACCCCGAGATAGGCCCAGATCAACTCGGGATGGGCCTTGAACGCGTCGAGGATCTGGAACCAGGTGTGTTGCGGCAGGTGCAGGCCGACTTGATCCGCCGCCGCGCGCACGGCGTCGATGCTCATCATCGTCGGGCCGAGCAGGAACGGCACCGTCCATGCGAGAATCGTCCCCAGCACCAGCGCCACCAGCCCACTCGGCAGCCCCAACGGGAACCGGACCCGGGCGAAGTAGCCGATCAACACGATGAACATGGGCAGGATCGCCACGAGCGGGCGCTCAAAAATCTGAAACGCGAACGGGCTGGCGATGAAGATCACACCGATGGCCGCCAGCGCCGAAAGCAGCGCCGCCCGGGGCGTGACTCGCCGAACCCAGCCACCGATGAAGGCCGCCGCGAACTCGATGATGCCGCTGCCGATGCACGCGATCAGCCCGACCTGCCAGGTGAGCGTCGCGTCGCCGGTGATCCGATAGACAGGCGCCAAAATGAAAAGGATGAACGCGAAGACCGACGGCGTGTTGATGCCATAGGGCAGGGCGGTGCAGCTCGGGTTGTCGTCGCGCCGGGCGACCCAGCGAGCGTGCAAGGCGTAGAACAGATTGCCGAGCAGCAGGCTCACGGCGATGCCTGGCAGGATGCGGGAATAGACCAAACCGTCGTCAAAGCCGCAAAGGCTCCTGCACAGGGCGACGATCACCAACACCTGCACAAGATTGTCCACCGCCAGGCCGAAGAAACCGTCGAGATCGCCTTTGACGAACCAGGATTGCCGTTTTGTCGTGTTCATAACCGGAGCCTTCCCGTGGAGATTGTGCCCACAGGACAACATATTTTTGCAGCGCGGGCCAAGTTTCCGATCTGCCACTCGCAGTCAGGATGGGCTCTCGAAGCGAAACACGCGCGGGTCGGCGGCATCGTCATCACCGCGCTCCGTCAATAGGGCGACGTATGTCCGTGGCTCAATCGCGTGGCCGGCCAATCCCAATCGCTGCCGCACCGCCTCGATCGACGCCTCGGTCGGACCCTCGATCTCCACGAACGTCCCAAGCAGCGGGACCTCATCCAGCTCCACTCGGCAGTCGTCCATCCGCCAGCTCTCTCGCCGCTTCTCAAACACGATCCGTTCGCCATAGCCCAGGGCCTTCAGAACTGAAGTCATCGCGGCCGCATCTTCGACCGCGACCTCCAATTCTTCGCGCCGTTTGACCGGTCCCGCCTCTCGCGGCCCCTTGTAGGTCAGCGTCGTCTTGGGGCCATCGCCGTCGAGCACGTCAACGGACCGCACGCGCAGACCGCACCCAGCTTTGAGTAAGGCCCCGTCCGGCAGATCGAGAAGCCGATTGGTCTCCAAGACGTGGGACACATACTCAGCACCTGCATCGCGTAGCGCCGCGCGAATCGACTCGTGCGACTCGACGCGGATTTTTATTTCGAGTTCGATCGCCACGTAAGACAGGCCTTCCGTCAGACCGATAGCTTCCAAGTATACTTGGGGCACAACGCAAACCACGGTCGCAACCAGACTGTGGCACCGGTTTCCAACCAGTGCGAACGACGGCGCAAGTACTGTAGGACGAGGCTTTGGACCCATCCCACAAAGCTTCCGCACCAGTTTGTCACCTGTGGCCCACCGCACCGGTTGGTAACCGGCGCCACAGATTTCTTCGCGAAGCGCGAAGAACCTCTACTGCCGTCACCGCTCATTCCGCACAATCAGATTCAACATCCGCCCGGGCACATAGATCGTCTTAACCACCGACGTGTCGCCGAGTCGAGCCGATACCTTCGCGTCCGCCTGCGCCGCGGCGCGGACCGCTTGCTCATCGGCGTCCTTTGCCACCGTGATGCGCCCGGCCAGCTTGCCGTTGACCTGTACGGGAATCTCCACTTCAGCCTCGACCAGGAGACCGGCATCGTGCGTCGGCCAGGGTTCATAGGCCAGACTGCCCTTCCACGCCGCGCCGGCAAGACGCTGCCATAATTCCTCACTGATATGCGGCGCAAACGGCGAAAGCAACAGCACAAACCGCCGGGCCTGATCCCGCCGAATTCCACCAACCCGATATGCCTCATTCACGAACGACATCATCGCCGAGATCGCCGTGTTGAAGGCCATCCGCTCAATGTCCTTGCCGACCTTCCTGATCGTCGCGTGGAGCGCCCGCTCCAAGTCCGCGCCGGGGCCGGGGACGGCCCGGCTCGCTTCGTGACGTAAAGGGCGGGCGGTTCGGCTCGCCTTCTTCTCGTCATTCCGATTCGCTTTGCCATCGTCGTCGATGACCATCGACGACAAGCCGCCGTCTTCGCCGATCATCAGACGCCAGACCCTTTGCAGGAATCGAAAGACCCCAGGCACGTCTCGCGGGTTCCACGGTTTGCTCGCGTCCAGAGGCCCCATGAACATCTCATACAACCGAAGTGAGTCGGCGCCGTATTCCTGGACCACTTCTTCCGGGTTAATGACGTTCTTCAGGCTCTTGGACATCTTCTCCACCGCGCCGAAGAGCTTTTCGCCGTCGGCCTTGCGATAGGCGCCGTCCTCGCGGAAGTCGATCTCCTCGTAGCCGACGTAGCTGCCCCGCCCGTCCTTGTAGGCGAATGCCCGAATCATGCCCTGGTTAAAGAGCTTTCCAAACGGCTCCGGCGTGGAGACGTGGCCCAGGTCAAACAGCACCTTGTGCCAGAAGCGCGCGTAGAGCAGGTGCAGTACCGCATGTTCGGCCCCGCCGAGGTAGAGATCGATCCCGCCGGCGTGCGGCGTGCCGTCCTTCTTGTTGGAGACCATCCAGTATCGCTCTGCTTGTTCGCTGCAAAGTCGCTCGTCATTCTTCGCATCGAGAAATCGCAGGTAATACCAACACGAGCCGGCCCACTGCGGCATCGTGTTCAACTCGCGGCGATAGGTCTTCCCGCCGCGGTGAACTTCGACCCACGGTGTGGCTCGGCCCAACGGCGGCTCCGGCAGAGCGTCGCTCTCATCGGTCTGCGACACCGGGCGATAGTCGTCCACTTCGGGAAGCATCAGCGGCAACTCGGACTCATCCAGCGCAACAATCTCGCCCTCCGGCCCATGCAGGATCGGAAACGGCTCCCCCCAATACCGCTGCCGGCTGAAAAGCCAATCGCGCAGCTTGTAGTTGACTGTGGCCCGTCCCAGCCCGCGCTCTTCCAGCCATGCGACGATCTGCTTTTTGAATTGCTCGGTCGAGAGTCCGTCGAACGGACCGGAGTTGATCGCTCGGCCCGATCCTACATAGGGGAAACGCCTAACGCCTCCGTCCTCAATCGCTCGTGCAGCCTCTTCGTTCGTGGGCTTATATCCGTCGGGCGGCTGGACAACCTGCCGTACCGGCAGGTGAAACCGCCAGGCAAACTCCCAGTCGCGCAGGTCGCCCGCCGGCACCGCCATGATCGCCCCCGTGCCGTAAGACATCAGCACGTAGTCCGCCACCCAGATAGGGATTTTCTCATGGTTGACCGGGTTGATGGCCAGCGCGCCGGTATTGACGCCCGTCTTGTCCTTGGTGTCGGCCGTGCGGTCAAGTTCGGATCGTCGCGAGGCCTGCGCGCAATAGTCGGTCACTGCGTCACGCTGAGCCGGTGTCGTGATCCGCTGGACGAGGGGATGCTCCGGCGCCAGGACCATGTACGTCGCGCCGAAGAGCGTGTCCGGCCGCGTCGTGAAGATTTCGATGTCTTCATTGCCGCCATCGATTTTGAATCGAACCTGGGCCCCTTCGCTCCGCCCGACCCAATTCCGCTGCATCAGCTTGACGGACTCGGGCCAGTCCAGGGCTTCAAGGTCGTTCGCCAGTCGGTCGGCGTACCTGGTGATCCGCAACATCCACTGCCGCATCGGTCGGCGAAAGACCGGATGGTTGCCCCGGTCGCTAAGGCCCTCATTTGTGACTTCCTCATTCGAGAGCACCGTGCCCAGGGCCGGACACCAATTCACCGGCACCTCCGCCAGGTACGCCAACCGCTGCCCGTCCACGAACCGGCGCACGGCCGCCTCTCCCTCCGGTCGAACCTCGGCGGGAATCTCCAACTCCCCGATCGGTCGCGCCTTCTGCTCGCCGTCATCAAACCAACTGTTGAACAGTTGCAGGAAGATCCACTGTGTCCAGCGATAGTAAGACGGGTCGGTGGTCGCGACCTCCCGGTCCCAATCGTAGCTGAACCCCAGCATCTTCAACTGGCGGCGAAACGTGTCTATGTTTCTTGCCGTCGTCGCGGCGGGATGTTGCCCGGTCTCGACGGCATGTTGCTCCGCCGGAAGGCCGAACGCATCCCAACCCATCGGATGCAGGACGTTGCATCCGCGCATCCGCCGATAACGCGCGAGAATGTCCGTGGCGGTGTAGCCTTCAGGATGGCCGACGTGCAGGCCGGCGCCGCTGGGGTAGGGGAACATGTCCAGGACATAGAACTTGGGCTTGCCGGAATCGAAGCCGACCTCGCCTGGGTTAGGCATCTTGAAGGTGGAATGCTCCTCCCAATAGGTTTGCCACTTGGACTCGATCTGGCTCGGTGAGTAATCCCCGTACATCGTCATTCGTCCTGTGCCGCACCGTTTCGCGTGAAGCCCGTCCACGTGTGGTTCACCGGACACGGCAGTCTATGCCCTGGCGCTGGAGAGGCCAACGCACGTCCGCAGTGGTCGGCGATCTGACGCAGCATTCGCGCCGGCGGCGGTACCGATCGTCACCATATCTAACCCCTCCAGGCCAAACACGTTAGGCTCTCCATATCACATCTCGGACCTTATCAGGTGTTGAGCAGCGGCAACCAGCCTCTACAAACGGCCCTTGGCGTCAACCTCCCGGACAGGCAACGTCCCGCCTACAACCAATTCACCACCAATGGGTTGCGATTAAGGGTGCTCTGTCCACGTCGTCAGGCCGAACGGGCATGGCTCTTGCCCACTCCCTGGGTCGTCGCAATCATGGCCGGTTGAACCGGCGAGTGATAACCGGTCGGCCGCATGGCCGGGAGATGGTGAACCATGGATGATCAACGACTTCAGACGACGTTGAATGAGTTGCTCAGCGAGATCGGCTCCTCGCCCGAGAGTGACAGGGCCGGGCTCGATACCCTCTCCCATCAGACGCGGGAGCGACCTGGAGAACTCAAGCAGACCGTGACCAACGTGCAGGGCTCCATGGATTACCTGCGGCTGTCCATCAAATACCTTGTCTTCGATCTTGAAGCAACGCGGCGTGAGAACGCTCATCTCCGTCAGATGCTCGAAGAGGAGCCGGGAGCCTGAACCAAAGAAGACCTGTCCGGCCGCGATGCCGGTGAGATCAACGAACACATCTCCTCTGTAGGAGGCAACCGCCCGATCCGATCGGGCAAGTGACTCGTCTGCAAGACCCTTCAGCGCTCACGGGGGAGTGAGTGTTGAAGCCGCGAATCCGGGGGGATAGCATCGCGGACCGCAGACGGATCATTCGCAACACCCGGCCGTTCGATTCGCTCTCGAACGGCCAACCGGCTCGTAGGGGGAGGGAGAAACTCGGGCACGATCCGTTGCCCGCGTTTCTCCCGTTTTTTTGCGCGCCGCCGACGATCCAGTGCCAAGCCCGCGGACTGGCCTGCCCCCATGCTTGCCGAATCCCGCCGAAACGGCGAGAATCCTGCCCCATGAACCGCCGCGTGGGTACGCTCCTCCTTGTCATTGTCGTTGTCGCCAACGCCGCGGCGGTCTGGCTCTACTCCGGCGACGGTCCCGTCGGGCCGTCGCGCATGGCCGGCGCGGGAGGATGGAATCCCATTCTCGATGGCATTGCCGCCGCCCTCACGCTGCCGATTCACTCGGCTGAGATCGCAGAGGTCCGCGATGTCGTGTTGCCGGTGGCCTTCGGGCTCGCGCTGTTGGCCATTACCGTCGGCTTCTTCGTCCGTTCGACCGACAATGCGGAATTGACCGCGACGGCCGATGGTGTGCGCGAAGGCCCGCGACGCGCGCTGCGAAATCCCGCGGAAAGATGGCTGTGGGCGACCTCGGCGGCAATCCTGGTGATCGCCATCCTTTCGGCGTTGGCCAACCAGCGGTTTGATCTGGCCTGGGGTTGGATATTTCGGTTTGCCGTGGGCGCCGGTTGGGCCGTCTTGATCGTTCGTATCTTCTCCGTCGGCATGGTCAAACGGACCGTCACCGGCCTGATGATCGTGGCGTTGATCACGCTCGTTCTCACGCTCGTCCACCGTGCCGACCGGCATCTGGCCTACTTCCATTGGCCGATCGGCCCCATCACGCCGACCGCGGCATTTGCAGCGCTGTGGGCAGCCATGGCCTTTGTCCTGGTGGTCCTGCACGTCCTGCATCGTCGCGTGAGTTTCAGCACGATTCTTTTCGCAATGACTTGCGCCGTTGCGGTCTACGCACTTCAACAGACCGGGCGACGAGGCCCCGTCCTGGGGCTCGCCGGGGCTGGCTTGCTCACGACCCTGATCCTCTTGCGGTCGAGATTCCGCGGCCAGGCGATGGCCCTTGCGATGTTCGTGATGGTCGGCATCGCGGCGGTCGGCGCCGGCTGGTACGTCGTCTCTCAGTTGAAGAGCGCCGAACCCGAGGCATCCGGCGCCCTGGCATTGCGATTCGAGCTTTGGCGGTTGGCCTGGGGGCTGATTGCGGACCATCCTTCGCTCGGAGTCGGGCCGGATACTTTCTTCATCGAGATGACCAACGCCGTGGCCCCGTTGCGGGCCGTGTCGCCTCACGTCTATCACGGCAACGTCAATCTCTACGCACACAACGAGTGGATTCAGTCCGCGGTCGAACTAGGCATTCCCGGCGCGCTGTTCTATTTGGCCCTGCCGGTTGGCATCATCATCATGGCATGGCGAGGTTTCCACGCGCCGCAAACATCGCCGAGCGCGTCGGCGTCCAACAATGGTTTGCAGATCGAGGCCCTTCAGCGCGAACGCCGAAGCGCGATGATCGTGCTCATTGCCGCCCTGGCTGCGATTGTGCTTATCGATTCTTCCGGCATCACCCTTCGCGCCCCCATGATGCCGGTTTGGTATTGGACGCTGATCGGCCTGCTGACGGCCCTCTGCGGCAACCGTGCCTTGCAGTCGTCACCGGCACCGTTGCGAGTGCCCAAGCCGATCAAAGCCATCGTCGCGACGGCGCTGGCCGCCGTTTGTTTCGCCGTGAGCTATGGGGACATGTCTCTCGCTCTGGTCCCGACCGATCCTTTTAAGCGACTGTCGCTGGGCGACCGGCCCCGACTCTATGCCGAGAAGACCGTCAACGAGCGCCAACAGGCCGCCGTCTACATGTCCGCGTTGGCAAAAGCTGAACCGGATGAAGCGCACCTGCAAGAGGCCGTCGAGCGCTGGGCCCGGCTCTTTGCACTCATCCCGGCATTCCGGGACACACCGGCCCGCTATGCCCGGGCCCTGCTCGCGATCGGCCGCGAGAAGGACGCCAAAGAAGTCCTCAAGAAGGCGATCGGCCTGGGTTTGGATTGTTACGAGCCGGCCGCCAACGCGATGTTCGCAAAGTTTCGTGGGGATGATCCGCCCGGCCAGCTTCGTTGCGTTCAACGAGCCTTGCGCAATTCGGCGCTGAGCGACGCGTTGAAGACGATCCTGACGGACATTGGCGACAAACCATTCCTGCGCGTCACGCTGCGCGAAGAACTGCCTCTCGCCCGATCCATGGCGCAGGCCAGGAAACCGCCGGGACGGACGATGATGATTGTCGAAGTCCTGCGCGCGAATGCGTTTCTGAGGTTTCACGAGGGTAATACGAAAGAGGCCATCTCCGATCAGCGCCTGATTGCGGAGTACTACGCCTTTCTGGAAAAAACCAACAGCCCCTATCGGCGAGGTCACGACGCCGAGGTCGACGCTTTCTTCACGCTTGCCAGGATGCTCTACGAGGCGGATCACGCGGATTTCGCCGAGGCGTGTGACGCGATACGCACCGCCGAGCGATATGCCGTGCTCGGCATCAGCCACGAGACGCTTGCCAATCCTCAGCCGGAGTACGGATACGTCATCGGAGAAGTCGTTCCCACCGAGTTTCCGCCCCGCTTGCGTCCGCTTTGGAAGTTCTCGGCCCTGCTCCATCTGCTCGCGGGTGACGATCGATTCCTCGATTACCGCATCTACTTCTCACTCCCGCCGGAGCAGTGGAATGAAGCTGCGTTGAACCGTGAACTCAGCGACCTCGCACGGTTGGCCTATGAAGTCCTCACGGACGTCCCCGCCGACAAGCGGCCCGATCATTACGACAAACTGCCGGCCATGGTTCAGCGTCACCAACGGCCCGGCGCATTGAAGAGCGAATCATGAGATTCACCACCGCGCCTGCCGCCGCCGGACTCTTGCCACGCGCGCGCGTTGGTCCGACAGGGGACGCCGGATGACGTTGAATGTTACGTTTCACGGCGCCGCTCGCGAAGTCACCGGGTCCATGCACTTGATCGAGGCCGACGGCATGAAGATCGCCCTCGATTGCGGCCTGTTTCAGGGCCGCCGCGCCGAGTCGATCGCCAAGAACCAGACGTTTCCGATCGATCCGAGCAAGCTGCACGCCGTTGTGCTCTCTCACGCTCACGTCGACCATTGCGGCCGCCTGCCCATGCTCGTCAAGTTGGGGTTTTCAGGACAGATTTTCGCGAGCCCCGCCACCCGGGATCTTTGCGCCTTAATGCTCTCCGACTCCGCGCACATCCAACAGGAAGATGCGAAGTACCTCACCAGGAAGCTCGCCAAGAAGGGCCAACCCCCGGCGCTCGCCCTCTATGACGAAGACGACGTCGCCAGGACGATCGGCCTCTTCCGCACCGTCGCCCAGGAGCGCCCATTCTGGATTACAAAACGGCTCAAGGCGTGCTTTCACGACACCGGCCACATGCTGGGCTCTTGTCTGATGGAACTCGATTACACGCCGCCCAACCCGGAGCCGCCCATCAAGTTAGTGTTCACCGGCGACGTCGGCCGATTCGATCTGCCCATCCTCCGCGATCCGCTCCCGTTTCCGCGGTGTGACTACCTTATTACGGAAAGCACCTACGGCGGCCGGCGCCACCCGCCCACGTCCGACCTCAAGGGCCAGTTGGCTCAAATCATCAACGACACCATTGCGCGTAAAGGGAAGATCATCATTCCGGCCTTCAGCGTCGGCCGCACGCAGGTCATTGTCTATTTCCTGCACCAGCTTCAGTTGGAGGAGAAGATTCCCTGCATCCCGACCTACATCGACAGTCCCCTGGCCGTGAACGCCACCGAGGTCTTTCGGCTTCACCCGGAGTTGTTTGACCGCGAAGCGCGCGCCTTTCAACGGGAGACGGGAGACATTCTGGGTTCCGATTGTTGCACCTACATTCGCGACGTCGAGCTGAGCAAGCAACTTAACCGCCGCCGCCGGCCCTGCATCATCATCTCCGCCAGCGGCATGTGCGAGGCCGGGCGCATTCGCCACCACCTCAAGAACAACATCGGCAGCGCGAAGAACACCATCATCATCGTCGGGTTCCAGGCCGCCCACACCCTTGGCCGGCGCCTCGTCGAACGGCAGAAAGAAGTCCGCATCTTCGGCAGGCCGTTTCGGCTGAAGGCACGGGTCGAAGTCCTCAACGGATTCAGCGCCCACGCTGATCGTGACGAGCTTCAGCGCCTGCTCAAACCGCTGGCAACCCACTGCAAACGCGCATTCCTCGTTCACGGCGAGCCGGATCAAATGGCAATCCTCAGAGACACCATGCGCTCCGACGGCTTTTCGACGATTGACATGCCGGAACCCGGTCAGACGTTCAGCCTCAATGGGCGGGCGCCGCGATCGTGACATTGGACAACCGATCAAACGCTGCATCGCGGCGGTCCCGTAAAAAGCAAGCCGGGCGATGACCGGAATCGGCCCGGGCTCGTGGCCGACGCCGGATCATCGCCCGCTCGCCGGCATTTCCTTCTCAAACCAGGAAATGCGGGGGTGATGGAGAGGTTGCGGAATCACGTCGCAAGTCTCATGCCAGTGGCAGCACGTCTGGGAGTGCCGTACTTTGTCCGACTCCGCGATTCGTCTGGAGACGTGGTTTACGACCTATCGTTGTTCTGAAACGGCCCCAACTGCATCGACGCCGGTCGCCGGCGGGCAATAGAACCCAATGCGCGCGGAGCCAACGCCGGCTGCCAGTGCCCAGGTCGCCGCGCTTTAGGGTAAGACGAGAGCCGTTAAACGAAGAGATTCCGAATCGTGGCCGCCTCAATCTCATCCAGCCGAGTCACGACAAGGTCTGCCTGCCCCAATCTCTTCGACTCCACCGTGCCGGCAAGTGCGATACACCGCATTCCGGCGCGAATGGCCGCCTCAACGCCGGCAGGTGCATCCTCGATCACGACACATCGCTCAGGCGCCACGCCGATTCGCTCAGCCGCCAACAGGAAGACCTCGGGATCAGGCTTGCCCTGTGTGACATCCGCGCCGCTCACCCTGCCGGCCAGCATCGAGTCGAGAACACACTCCTCACACACCAATGCGATGTTCTCCGGCGGGCCCGACGACCCAACGGCCAGACGGAGCCCCGCCTGGTGAAGGGTTGTCACCAGCTCAATCGCACCGGCCATGACCGGAACCCGGCCGCGAATGATATCCCGATACAACGCCTCCTTACGGGTATCGTACCGCGCGACGGTCTCGCGATCGGTGACGTCGAAGAGTTGGCGGATGATCTCACGGCTCGTGCGACCGAATGTCGCTGAGAACTGATCCTCGGTGATCGCCGCGCCGAGTTCAGCGGCCAGCCGTTTCCAACTCGCCAGGTGCGCGGCATAGCTGTCGACCAGCACCCCGTCCATATCGAAGATCACGCCGAAGCTCAACATTGCAGTGCCAATGCAATCAGGGTCGCAAGCGATCAGCGCCGGGACCGCTCAGCGCCGCGACCCATCAGAGCCGCGACCGTAACAGTTTCTTGCGTTTCGGCGCATTCTTCAAGTCTCCGGTCGAGGCGTTTTGCGTGGAGCAAGATCAGTTTGGCGCCGACCCATCTTTGGACTCTGGGGAGCGATCGAAACCAGGCGGGGAGCAGTCCAACGCCGCTGCCGTAGGTGGATTGATGGGCGAACGCCACCACTCTTCCCATTGTCTGCCCCAACGGGGCTGCGCCCTTCAGCCCAGGGTTGCGACGAAGTCGCTACCCTGGGACCGCGTCAACCAAACACCATCAACCCCAACGGGGTTGCGGCACTCGATGATAAACGACGCAACCCTTTCAGGGTTGAATTGTTCGATTGATCCATTATCCCAGGGTAGCCGCTGTGCGGCAACCCTGGGCTGGGGGGCGTAACGCCGTTGGCGTAGGGAGGATATCCCTGGAGGGCGTAACGCCGTTGGCGTACGGAGGTTGGTTCCTGGAGGACGTAACGCCGTTGGCGTAGGGAGGTACGACACTCGGCGCGCTGCATGGCAAGCGGCGGCGTGGTTGGTCCGCGAACCCGCTCCCTGACGGTCGCGGCTCTGTTTGGCGCTCTCTGGTTTGCTCGGTTGAGCGCCGACCGCGTCCGGCACAAGATTCGTGCGTGCTCGCGTGCTGGACCGAGATTTCTTTCTCGGTCCTTACGGTGGGTGTTGGGAAAGAGAAGGGATTCTCGTTCCGGCGAGGTCCTCACGATGAGCGTGCTGGACCGAGACTCCTGTCTCGGTACACGCCTGGGGTGTCGGGCTACCTGCTGTCGGAGGAGGCCGGCGTGCGGGGTTGGATGACGGCGCCGAGACCGTCGAGCAGGGCCGCCGCCGCCTCGCGGAGCCCGGTCTCAGCGTTTTCCGGATCTTCCAGCGCGGCCGACAGTCCCGAAACCAGCCCCGGCTCATAGGCGGTTCGAAATCGCTTCAGGATGTCGGAGTCCAGACAGTTGGTCCCCATCGCAGTCCCACAAAACCCCACCGCCAGGGTCAGCCGAATCCCGCGCTGCCACCGTGCGAACCGAATCATGATGTCTCCCTCGTTCCGCGCCTCGTTGATCCATGCACTGAGCAATCCGACAGTTTTATCGGTCGCATTCCCCGGCTTACGCCAGCGACCAGCGTCATGCAGTAACGTAGTTCGCAGATATCGGACCATCTTCGACCGGCGCTGCTCAAACAGGCGCTTCGACGCTGAATCCCCATCGCGGACGACCCGATAAGGTTCGAGCCGGGAATCGAAAACGATTCGGTCGCCGTCGTCCAACGGCGAAGGGTTGAATCTCAGCGCCAAGAGGCAAGCCGTTGTCCAGTTCACTCCCCTCGATCATTGCCATCCTGATGCTTTTGGTCAGCGCGCAGCGGTCGATTGCAGACCCCCCCGAACGCGATGCGGTGACCGACCTCAGCACCTCGGCCATGAAGCATCGAATCGTCAAATCGTTTGACTTCGATGAGCGTGGCCTGGGAAACTTCGAATCGGCCCCAATGAACTGGTTGCCGATTGAAGGGCCGGCCTATCGACGCTTTCTGGAGGCGCGTTTCGATGAGACGGTGGGCCATCTCGCGCCGCCGTCGTTTCTCTTGGCGCTCCAGGGCGGCAGCCTCGCCTCTCAATACTTCGCCAAGGACGTCTCCGTACGTGCCGGCAGCGAGTATCGACTGACGGCCTGGATTCGTCCTCAACGCCTGGTTCATGCGCGGGCCTATCTCACGATCTATTACCTGGATCACGCCATGCGAAAGATTGACAACAGCGAGCGACGCAGTGTCGAAGTTCGCGGCGCAGGTGAGGATGAGCCCTGGCAGCGCGTGGTGATCGATCTTCCGCCTGGAGGCGAACATGCCCGGTGGATCGGGTTGACTTGCCACGTTGACCAGGTTGCCGTGCCGTCCAACCAGGAGTCGACCTTTCACCCTATTGAGTATCATGACGTCCACGGCGCCGCGTGGTTCGATGACATCACGATCTTGCGTCTCCCCAGGATCAGCCTGTCACTCAACTCGGCAGCAGGCACCTACCTTCCCGGCAGGCCCACGGTCTGCACGGTCAAGATGGTCGATTTGGACGGCGCGGACCTCCGCATGGACCTGGACATTCTGGACGCCGACGGCCGAATCCTGGCAGCGCACGCCCTGGACGGCGCCAGGCTTGCGCAGGAAGCGGCGACGTTCCGAATCGCCGACCTGCCCGCCGGTTGCTATCTTGCGAGGCTGCGTGCCCGTGTTGGAGACCACGTCCTCTCGCAACAGCAGAGCCGGTTCTTGCGACTGAACGACGGACCACCGCTCAAACGGCGCGGCGAGGGAGGATTCGGCATCGTCGCGGATCCATCACTCTTTGCGCATCGCGGTCTCTCAGAGCGGCTGCTGAAGCACTTGACGCCCTCAATGGTCAAGCTTCCCCTGTGGCGGGAGGATCTTCATGATGATGCGATTGTGCGCGGAGATTCTCGCGTTGAGAAAGTCGTGGAAGCGCTCCATGCCGCGGACATTGGCATCGTCGGTGTCCTGGAAGCACCGCCCGACAGCTTGGCGAAACAGTATGACCTCAGCGAACGGTCCATTACCTCGATACTCGCGACCAATCCGAACCAGTGGCGCCCCTACATCGCCCTCATTCTCGCGCGCTATGGCCAACGCATCCGTGCCTGGCAACTCGGCGCAGACGATGCTCCGTTTCTGGGCGATCCCGCCCTCTTGACCAACGCCCTGGCTGACCTGCGCCGGGAGATGCGCACCCTGATCGGGCTTCCACAGGTCGTCATCCCCCGCTCATTTCAATCTGCCACCCCAAGGGACGCATTGCCTGCCGATGTGTTCTCGTTGACGGTCCCGGTGCACGTTGCGGCCGAGCGGATCGCCGAGCCGCCGAAGATTCTCACGGCATCGGACGGCGTGGCACGATGGGCGACCATGCAGCAGCCGATACCGGGCCGATACGATCGACAATGGCGGTTGATCCACTACGCCCGTCGACTTACCGTGGCCCGAGCCGGCGGCCTTGACATGGTCTTTGTTCCCCAGCCCTGGGGCTTCGCAACGGCTGACGGCAAGGTGGTCGCCGAACCGCAGGAGGAGTTCATCATCCTTCGTACGGTCAACCAGACGCTTCGAGGTCTGGATCCGGCCGGCCTCATCCAAATCGGGCCCGATGTGTGGGCCTCGATGTTCACCAATCCGTCGCAGGGCGATGGCGCTCTTGTCGTCTGGCGGGAGGCCCAGGGCCCGGACTCCAAGTCGTTGACGATCGACCTCGGCGCTGACGCGCGCGAGATCGATTTATGGGGCAACGTTCGATCGCCGGAGTCGGTGGGGGAGGGGCGGCGAATCCGTGTTGACGCGATGCCGAGAATCATCGCCCCTGTCTCTCCCGCTCGCGTCCGAATGTTGGCCGGCTTCGTGGTCGATGATCCCGCCATTCAGGCAACGGTTCGCGAACATCGCCGCGTTGTGAGGTTCACCAACACACACGAATCTCGCATCAGCGGCATCTTGCAGTTCCAGCCTCCACCCGGCTGGCGAATCCGTCCGAAGAAAGTCCGTTTCGACCTGACGCCGGCCGAATCGACAGAGATCGAGATTGCATTGCGAATCCCAAGCAATCAGGCAGCCGGCGATTACGAGCTCATCGGTTATCTCGCCGTCGAGTCGGAAGAGTTTCCCGATCTCACCCTGAGAACGCCACTCCAGATCGACTCGCCCGGTCTGGACGTCAACGTCATGGCCTCTCGCGAGGGCGGGGTCGTGAACGTCGTCCAACGGATTACCAATCGCACCGACGGCCCGCTGAATCTCAGGGCGTTTCTGATCGCGCCGGATCAGGACCGCGTCACCGGCCTGATCAAGAATCTTGCGGCGGGCCAGACGGTGATTCGCAGCTATGAAGTGCCCCGGGCCTCAGCGCCGACCGGCAACCACATTCGCGTCTCGGTCGAGCAGGTTGGCGGCCCGCTTCGACACAACGCCGTCCTCAAGCTGAACTGATGGCACGGCGCCGCCGCTCTGCCCCACGGCGCGCATCGGCAGGCGCTTCGACGTAGCGCGCCGGCTCGCGCTCCCAATGCCCCGCCGCCTGAAGCTGCTGGAAATGATCTCGGTCGATCCCCATGCGCAAAAACTCATGGCGCCGGCGCGTCGTCTTGAAATGTTTCTCTTCCCGGCCGGTGATGATCATGCCGTTGTTGCGGTAGCAACGGATCGCGGCGACGTTGTCCGGAAACACGACCAGCACCACCGACTGCGCCGCCAGAGCATCAAACGCCCGACATAGTAGCGCGTGAACGAACCGTTCTCCCAACCCCTTGCCGCGAACAGCCGGATCAAGAAGACAGTGCCCGATCCACATTTGGTTTGGATCGATCGGCATCTTGTTCAGTTCCGCATAGCCGATCGGATCGGCTCCCGCGCCATGCCAGAATAGCAGGCGATGTCCCGCGCGATGCCCCCACGCGGCTACCTTCGACGCCGAGAGCGGCGGCACCGTCCCCGGCGCCAGCCAGGTGAGTTCGGCATCCGACCGCACCCACGCGGCCAGCCGCGCCGCGTAGAGATTATCAAATGCGGAAAGGCAGTCGCCATCGGCCGAGGCGCCAGGCCCCGGGCACGGAGCAGCCGCACCGACCGGCGCCTGGTCTCTCAAGTCGTTCGACATGATTCGGCCCATGCCACACCCGTGCCCATTTCGCCGGGTTTATTCTTCTTCGAGCAAGTGTCCGAGCTTCTCCCGCTTGGTCTGGAGATAGCGTCGGTTGTTCGGGTTCGACTTCATTTGTATCGGCAACTGCTCGGTCACTTCCAGTCCGTAAACACCAAGCCTGTTGGTCTTCTTCGGATTATTCGTCAGGATGCGAATTTGTCGAAGCCCTAAATCGCGGAGGATCTGCGCGCCAATGCCGTAGTCGCGCTTGTCTGCGGGAAAGCCGAGCTTCTCGTTGGCCTCCACCGTGTCCAATCCCTGATCCTGTAAGCGATAGGCATGGAGCTTGTTCGTCAGGCCGATGCCCCGGCCCTCCTGCCGAAGATAAACGATCACGCCCTCCCCCGCCGCACTGATCAGCTCCATCGCACGATCCAACTGCCCGCCGCAATCGCATCGTTCCGAGCCGAACACGTCGCCCGTCAGACACTGCGAATGGACGCGCACCAGGACTGGGTGATCTACGACAACGGGGTTTCCGCTGGAATCAAACCGGCCGACACCGCCCATGCTCAAGGCGACGTGCGGCTCCGGATCGGTGACCGATTGATACGCGCTAAGCGTCCACTGGCCCCAACGATTACTCAACGGGATCGACTCGACCCGGATGACCGAACGCTCCCGCTGCAAACGGTATTCCACCAGCGCCGCGATGGTGCAAATCTTCAGATCGTGCTGCCTGGCAAATGCGACCAAATCATCGAGCCGGGCTATCTCTCCGTTGTCTTTCAGAATCTCGATGATCACGCCGGCCGGCTTCAGGCCCGCCAGCCGCGCCAGGTCGATGCTGGCCTCGGTATGGCCCGATCGCACCAGGACGCCGCCGGGCCGCCCCGAGAGCGGACTGATGTGACCCGGCCGATGGAAGTCTGACGGCAAAGCGTCGTCCGCGATGCAGCGGCGAATCGTCCGGCAACGGTCCCCCGCGCTGACGCCCGTCGTGGTGCCGTGTTCCCGCGTTGCGTCGATCGACACCGTAAAGGCGGTGCCGTGTTCGGCCGTGTTCTCGGTGGCTTGCGGATACAAGTGTAACTTTCCACAGGTCTCGGCAGTCAGCGACAGACAGAGCTTCCCCGCGGCGCGGCGGATCATGAAGTTGATCATCTCCGGCGTCACCAGCTCGGCGGCGCAGAACAGATCACCCTCGTTCTCACGGTCCGCATCATCCACGAGGATGACCATACGCCCGGCCTTGATCGCTTCGATGATCTCACTGATGGGGCTCATGGGAAAACCGTCTTGGGTCATACTTGATTGTCCTCTCAATGATCGCCATCGGCAGGGGAGTCGTGTCGTCCGGACCCCGCCGTGCCATGGGCCAGTTGTCGTGTTCCGACTCTGAGATAATCAATCGCCGCCGCTGCGGACAGGATCGTTGCACCAATCCACAGAACCTCCGGCAACCAGGCCAGCCAGCCCGGAAGATTCAACCACAATAGCATAGCCAAAACGAGCAAAAGTTGAACTGTCGTACACCATTTGCCGAGGAGCCGCGGTTCGATCGTGGCTTGGCCCGTCGCGAGATGAAGCACGCCGGCCCCCGTACACACCAGGAGGTCCTTGCCGAGCACCGCCACCACCACCCAGTTCGGCAGGAAGAGCGTTGGGCCGTCCGGTCCCTCCCGAACGCCCACAACACATAGGGCCAGAACCGCGGTCGTGACCAACAGCTTGTCTGCCAGCGGGTCCAGGAACTTGCCAAGGTCCGACTCGTCGTTCAGCCGACGGGCCAGGTAGCCGTCCAGCAGATCGCTGACGGCCATCAGCGAGAAGATGGTGATCGCCACCCAGCGCAGCCAACCGGCCCCGGGCTTGTCTTGGTTCAACAGGCAGACGGCAAACGGCCCCACCAGGAGAATCCGCCCAATCGTCAGGCGGTTGGGCCAGCCCAGCTTCAGGGTGCCGTCCACGCGCGTCCTCCTTAACATGTCGGCCCGTGGGCCCATCCTAGCCGCATGTCCCGGCCGCCTCAATCCACCCCGGCCCAACTGCCGAGCGCCGATAAATACGGTTGCGTCCAGTGCTTTGTCACCCCTCCGCGAGCCTGCTATACTAGGAGGTTCTGCATAGATAAGACGAACACAAGCCGAGGAAGACCCCACCGATGAGCAGCGCACCGTTGAATGACGAAGAACGCGCGGCCAGAGACGCCGCGATCGAAGACTTTGTTTCCAAGTATGCCCCAGGCCGAGACGCCGACCTCTTTACCAACATGTTGAAAACTGTTAGCCGAATGTCGCGCGATGGCACCGGCCGGGCCGACGTGAAGCTCGTGGACAAGGCCCTCGCCGAATTGCGATATGCCTTCAAGACATTCGCCCCCTACGTGCACATTCCCAAGGTCTCCATCTTCGGCTCCAGCCGAACCCCGGCAGACCATCCGGACTACATCCAGGCGACGACCTTCGCCGAGCGCATGCGCCAGGAAAACTGGATGGTTATCACCGGCGCCGGCGACGGCATCATGAAGGCCGGTCATGGCGGGGCCGGCGTCGATGCCAGCTTTGGCGTCGCCATCCGCCTTCCCTTCGAGCAGAGAACCAACGACATCATCGAAGGCGACAAGAAGCTCGTGAACTTCAAGTACTTCTTCACGCGAAAGCTCATGTTCACCAAGGAAGCCAAGGCCGTCGCCCTGTTCCCCGGCGGTTTCGGAACCCAGGACGAAGGCTTCGAGGTCATGACCCTCATCCAGACCGGGAAGGCGACGCTCGTGCCCATTGTTCTGGTCGACGCGCCGGGTGGAACCTATTGGCAACACTGGCGAACCTACGTCAAGGCGGAGTTGTTGCATTCCGACATGATCAGCCCGGAAGACATGAACCTCTTCAAGATCACCGACAACGTCGAGGATGCCGTCCAGGAAATCCTGACCTTCTATCGCCGCTACCACTCTCTCAGATACGTGAAGAACAAGCTCGTCCTCCGCATGAATGAGTCCTTGCCCGACGGGGCCCTGGAACATATTCAGAAAGAGTTTTCCGACATCGTGAACTCCGGCACCATCGAAGCCTCCGCCCCCCTCCCCGAAGAGGAGGGCGAAGCTCCGGGCAAGCCGCGGCTCGTCCTGAGTTTCAATCGCCGATCGCACGGTCGCCTGCGGAAGCTCGTCGACTATATGAATAAAGTGGACCTGCCCGCCACGATACGTGCCTGAGTGCGCGTGTCGCTAATGGATCGGAGTCGAGTCCGTCACGAACGAGAGGCCGTACGCCATGTTCCGAACATTCATCCTCATCGTCGCATTGCTGGCGCCGCCCGCGACCACCGCCGTCGTTACGCGGCTCCGGCAGATTCCGAACCGCTTCGCTGAAGTGATTCCCGGCCGGCTCTATCGCGGCGGCTACCCGTCGGCCGATAACCTGCGCCATCTCCATCAAAGCAACCGCATCCGCACCATCCTCAGCCTCACCACCCCGGTCGATAAGCCGGAAGAGCGCGACCTGCTTGCCACGGCCGACGCCCTCGGGGTCCACGCGCTGCGCATTCCGATGCCCGGCAACGGCTGCGGCGATTTCGACGACCTTGATAAGGCTGCCGACGTCCTCAACGATGCCGACAACTGGCCGGTCTTTTTCCACTGCCAGGCCGGCAAACAGCGGTCCAGCGCGGTCTTGGCAGCCTATCGAATGCGGCAATGCGGCTGGGGCCTCGACCAGGCTCTGAAGGAATTGGAAGACCGTCACGATCTGAATCGAGACAAGGAAAGCGACCTGGTCAAGCACCTGGCCGCCTATGAAAAACACCTCGCCACCAACGCGCCGAGTCGGGCCGATCGCCCGGCGGAGCAGCCCGTCAGGAATCACGCAAACTATCGCTAAGCTTGGAACGAAATCATGTTGATTCTCATGCACCCGGATGCCACGCGCCAACAGATCGACGCCGTGCGCGATCGCATCAAGGAGATCGGCCTCGAACCCCACGAAATCCCCGGCTCCATGCGCGTCGCCATCGGCATCACCGGAAACCAGGGAGCGCTCTCGCCGGAGTTGTTCACGCACTTCGGCGGCGTCGCCGAATGTGTCCCCGTCTCCCAGCCCTACAAGCTGGTCAGTCGCGAGGTCAAGCCCGAACCGACGATCGTCGAAGTCGGCGACGTCAGAATCGGTGACGGCGGCCTGGCCGTCATCGCCGGGCCCTGCTCCGTCGAGTCGCGCGACCAGGTTTTCCGCGCGGCGGAGGCCGTTGCCCAAAGCGGGGTGAAGCTCTTCCGCGGCGGCGCCTTCAAGCCGCGCACCTCGCCCTATGCCTTTCAAGGCCTCAAGCAGGAAGGGCTCAAGCTGCTAGACGAGGTTCGCAGCGAGTTCGGCCTGCGCATCGTCACAGAAGTCAAGGATGCCGAAACCCTCAATGAGGTCGCGCAGGTCGCCGACGTCTTGCAGATCGGCGCCCGCAACATGCAGAACTTCACTCTGTTGGAAAACGCAGGCCGCCTGCGCATGCCGGTTCTCCTGAAGCGCGGAATGAGCGCGACGCTCAAGGAACTCTTCATGGCCGCCGAGTATCTGCTCTCGCTTGGCAACTTTGAGGTCATCCTCTGCGAACGCGGCATCCGCACCTTCGAGACCATGACCCGAAACACCTTCGATCTCTCCGCCGTCGTTCTTATCAAGCACCATTCGCACCTGCCGGTCATCGCCGACCCATCGCACGGCGTCGGCATCGACTATGCCGTGCCACCGTTGGCTAAGGCCGCCGTCCTCGCCGGCGCCGACGGCGTCATGGTCGAAGTCCACCCCGAACCGGACAAAGCCCTTTCCGACGGCCAACAGTCCCTGACGTTCGACGCCTACAACAAACTCGCCGCCGAACTCCGCGACCTCACCGCCTGGCGCACGGCGCATCCATAGCAGTAGGTGGCACCGGCGTCTCGCCGGTGATCTCCAAGATCGCAGCGGGTGCCCCATCCCTTCCAGGGGTGGGGGACGAATGCAGAAAAAAATGGGCCCCGAATAAAAACGTCGCAGCGGTGCGCTACTTCTTCTCCGTACCCCCCGGCAGTGGGATGCCCAGCTTCGTCAGCGAATCATGCAGGTCTTCCATGCGAAGGACCGGCTCCACGGCCCCGGCCGTGCTCATCACGAACCCCGTCGTGCTCAGCGGGCCGAGGTTCCCGTGCGCGGCGGCCAGGTCTAAGACGTCCGTCATGAAGGGGCTGCCGCAGTGCCAGCCGTCTTTCGTAGTGATGAACACATCCGGCTCGTGTTCCACCAGCCCGTGAAACGCGCGCCACAAACGATGCACCGCATCGGGATACGCACCGTCCACCGTCGCCTCGAACAGCGCGCGGTCATCAACGAATCCATCGGCGTCGACGTGGCCCTGCGCCTGCAACTGCTTCAGCACCGGCCCGAGGTCCAGCGGATCGCCGGCGGAGATGTCAGAGACCCTCACCCCGGCCCTCTCCCTAGCAGGGAGAGGGAGAAGCGGCAGCGTCTCGTAACGATACCCAGTGCCGCTGCGCGTGATTACCGCCCGGCCCGATCGGTTGAGGACGATGATCCGATCATCCTGCGAGTCTGTCCGCCCACCCCCTTCACGACCAATCGAGCCGGGCCGTCCGTTCTTAGCATCTTCATCAGGCGAGCCGGGTCGTCCTCGACCCCGGTCGAGATAGGCAACCACGTCGATCCCTTCCAGCCCGAGGACGTCACGCGCGACCGGCGCGGGCTCTTGTGTATGGATCGCCGCGCAGGTGACGATCCCAAACTCCGGCACCACCACGTCGCCGGGCCGTTCGAGCCTGTTCGTCACGCGGTAGCCCGACAGTCGCAGAAACTCCGACAGCGGGATGCGGCGGCTGCGCATCAGGTTGTGGCCATGATCTGAGAGAAGCGTGATGTGAATCTTTCCGCGAGTTGCGTAGAACATCTGCTGACAGAATCGGTCCATCCGAATCAGCCCGGCCTGATGTCCATCGCGCCCGAACTTCGCCCCCACCGCCGAGGGTCCGACGCAGTAGCCGACGAAGCAGTTCCCGCTCTGGCGTTGGAACATGTCCTGAATGTGTCGCAGCTCATGGTCGAACCACACGTGCGGATCGGTATAGGCCCCGCTGTGCGCGACGGGCTTCAGGTGATAATCGACGTACCTCAGCCATCCGGTGTTCCTTCCCCCGGCGTAGGAGAAATAGCCGTTGATAAGCTGATGACCGTCGTAGTATTCCGACTCAACCCCTGGAGAAGGCGAGGTGCCGAATAGCTCCGAAAGGGACAGGTCGGTCATCACCGGGAAGGGCGAGATCACCCGGCGGGGTGGGTGAAACAACCGAAACCGCCCCTGCCGCCAAAGGTCGTTGACCATCGCGTAGGGAACGCTGTCCAGGATGATGACCAGATGCCGGCGATCGGTGGGGGCCATGCGATCGAGAAGAACCACGTCGGAGCCGTCGGATGTGTCCAGAGCGTCGTCGTCGATCTCATATTGCAGGCGGTCTACGCGCCCGTCCGTCCCGAGGATCATCGCAAAATCGGCGCGGCCGTCGGAATCCGTGTCATAGAAGCGCTGCGCACCGCCGTCGCGCGTTTCGATCGGTGCCGCGGGGAACAGCACCGGCCCCGGCCCCGCGCAGCCAAGCTGCAACAGCAGCACCGTCCATGCCCATCTTCGTCGCATGAGCACAACTGTATCCCAAGCCCGGTAACTCCGACAGGCCGTTCACCGTCGCCTTCGCCGACCCCAACCCAATCATCCCGAAGCGCAAGCGAGGCCCATGGCAGGTGCTCGATGAAACCTCGAACGCGCCGGCGCAGCGCCAATCGCAAACGGCCGCCCATCCTGGGCGGCCGTTTGCGAGGGTTGTCGCGTTGTGGTGCTGGGCTAAGAAAAAACGCGCGCCGAACTGTGGTGCGGGGTCTAACCGTCGGATTGCTCTTCAAGCATCTTACGCAGGTAGCCGTTTTCGCGGCGCGTGGCCTCCAGATCGAAGAGCAGATACTTGATCGAGAGCCGAAGATAGTCGAGGGATTCCTGAAGGCTGCTCACGGTCGCTCGAAGTTTGGAATGACGCTCGGCCGTCTTGGCGACCAGGGATTCCAGCTTGGTCCGATCTTCTTCCGGAAGGTTGCCGATCTCCTTGGCCAACTCCGCCAGCTTCAACTGAAACGTCTTCTCATCCATCGTCCGGTCCCCCTCACGTTGATCCGGCGTCCGTCTCGCGCCTGGCAAATCTCACTCCGATCGCGGCCGGCAACGCTGCGACGCCGGCACGGATTCGGGAATGTGCAAACGCTGTGCCGAGTCCCGCCCCAAGGCCCCCCAGGTGCATCACCGGACCTGACCATCGCCTTACAGCAGGCGTGCGGCGGCCTGACGACAGTCAAATGCTCTTGAACAACCCATCATAGCGCCCGATTGGTCTGTGCGGCGAGGTTGCTTTCCGCAAACGGAATACAGTTCACATTCGACCGATAAAGTAGGCCCGCCAATCAATCCCGCGATACCGTTCAACGCTGCGAGCCTCCGGCAATCGTGTCTTTGCCCTCGCCCGCCATGCGCCTACGATGCTGCAAGACACCAGGAACGCCACAAAGCCCGAAAAGGTCTAATCGTGCCCGGTCACAATTCGCGGACCCCATCCCACGGCGAAGCAACCAACCGACTCGCGGCGGCGGGCATTGTCACCACTCTTGCCATCCCAATCTTGCTTGCCACCATTTGGGCCTTTGGGCCGGGTCTCGATAATCAATTCCTCAATTGGGACGACGATCGCAACTTCCTGGAGAACCCGTCCTATCATGGCCTTGGCGCCGATGAAGTCCGTTGGGCGTGGCAGACCTATCACATGGGCGTCTGGCAACCGCTCGCCTGGTTTCTCTTAAGCGCCCAATACGTCGTGGGCGGACTATCCCCCAGGGTCTACCACCAAGTCAGCCTCTTCCTACACGCCCTGAATGCCGTCGTCTTCTTCCTCGTGACCGCACAGATTCTCCGCGCCGCCCGCGGCACCTCGCCGCACCCTTCATCGACCGCCACCTACCTCGGCGCAGCCGTCGCGGCCCTCCTCTTCGCCGTGCATCCGCTGCGCGTCGAGGCCGTCACATGGATTTCCGCACAACCCTATCTACCGGCCGTGCTATTCTTCACGTTGGCCGTCTCCGCGTATGTCCGGGCCCATCGTGCCGGGCCGCCGGGCAAGACCGGCCGGCGCTGGTTGGCCGTGTCCCTTGCGTGCTATCTTCTGGCCGTCGGGTTCAAGGCCGTTGCCGTGACGTTGCCGGCGGTCCTGCTGATCCTGGACGTATATCCCTTGCGGCGGTGGCGCGGGGTGGGGCATGGTTTTGCAGGGCGCACCCTTCGCCTCATCGCGGAGAAGACGCCGTTCTTCGTTGTGGCGCTGTTCGTTTCAATTTGGGCGGCCCAGGCCAAGGACTACAATGAGACACGCGTCCCTTTTCATGAATCCCAGCCGAACGCCCGTCTCGCCCAATCCGCCTACGGTTTTGCTTTCTACCCGTTGAAGACCGTGGCTCCGACCGGGCTGATTCCGTTTTACAAGCTGCCGCATGATCTGGGCCTCGCCCGCTGGCCCTACGCCCCCGCGGCGATATCAGTCGCTGTTCTGACTCTTGTGCTGTTCCTGACTCGTCGCCGATGGCCCGCTCCACTCGCCGCCTGGACGGTCTACGGCGTCATTCTCTTTCCCAACGTCGGACTCCTGCAGATCTCCCAGCAGATCGCCGCGGACCGCTACAGCTATCTGGCCACCATGCCGCTGATGATTCTTCTCGCCGGCGGTCTCTCAGCCTCGTGGAGCGCAGCGAGCGCCAAAGGCCCGGCCATCCGTGCGGCCATCCTGATCCTGTCCGCCGCCGCAGCCATCTCCCTGGGCATCGGATCGAACCGGCAAGTGCGTATCTGGCACGATTCGCAGTCGCTCTGGTCAGCCACCCTGCGGATCGATCCGCGCTGCGCCGTCGCCGAGTGCCAGTTGGGCCAGGCCTTCGTCGAAGCGCAGGAGTTCGAGAAAGGGATCGCCCACTTCGAGACGGCAATCAGACTTGAGCCCGACTTCGCTTTCGCTTACACCAATCTCGGCGCGATACACCTGCATCAGGGCGACTTGTCCACCGCGCTGCGAATGTACCAGCGAGCACTGGCCAGCCCCTACCTGCGCGAAACGGTCCTCGCCAAGACCCACGCCGGCATCGGCGCCGTCTACGCGGGGCTCGGCCAATATGACCTGGCGTGGAAACACACCCGCCTGGCCCGGCGATTGGGCTTTCCCGAGGAAAAAATCCAGCCGATGATTGATGCCCTGCGCAAGGTTGCGCCCGAGCCGGAGGATTAGAAACTTGTCATGCGGCTTGCCGTTTGGCGGACCGACACGATGTGTAGCGGGTAACAATCCGACCGACGCACCACGAGACACCGGACGCAGCGCTATCCGGTGAACCGAATCCTGCCACCCGCATCCTCGCCCTCCGAATCCCCGGCGTCCGCCTCGACGGCATCATCAAACGTTGCATCCTCTTCCAGAACCTCCGACGCGACGCCGCTGACCAGCGGCTCCTCGGGCTGTCGCCGTCCCAGCGCCTTGTAAACCGCCGCCGTCACCGGGCCGCTCAACGCATAGGCCGCCGTGGCGATCGCCACCGTGAAGTGAAACTCCACCACCAAGCCGACAAGAATCAAGATCGCAATGGATACGACTTGCCAAAACGGTCGCCGTCCACGCAACACCGCGTTGATCAGGTGTGCGTATCGAAAACGACTGACCATCAGAAGGCCGAGCACCATGGCAAACGGCGGCATCAGCAGCGTCAGGAAGCTCACCGTCCTGGGGTGCGCCAACTCAGGAAGCAGGTCCTGATGGAAGATGATCAGCCCGATGATGGCCCCGGCGGCCCCCGGCGTCGGCAATCCGCGAAACTCCGCGTGCGCCGATTCATCCTCCTCGTTTTCGACGTTGAACCGAGCCAGGCGCAGCGCCGCACAACACACGAAGACGGCGGCCATCACCCATTCCGCTCGCCAATAGGCCCGCTCCCAAACCGGCAGCGTCGCGAGTCGTGACACCGTTTCCGGCTGGGCGATGCAAAGCACCAGAACCGCCGGCGCCACGCCGAAACTCACGATGTCCGCAAGGGAATCCAACTGACCGCCGAATTCGCTGGTCCGCCGCGTCAACCGCGCTAATCGCCCGTCCATGCCGTCAAACAGCATCGCCGCGATCAACAGGTACGCCGCAGCCGAGAGGAAGGTCGGGAAGAAGGCCGGCAGCTTCGCGGCCTCGGCCGCCGCGGCGCCCAGGTCCGAACCCGCCAACTTCACGCTCAGCAGGCAGAGGTAGATCGCCCCCAGGCCGCACGTCAGGTTTCCCAGCGTGGCCAGGGATGGCAAAACGCCGATCGTCTTCAAGACGCGCTGCCGGTGCCGAATCCTTCGCCGCTCCGTCTTGTTTCGATTCCCGGCCTTCATGGATCTCCGTTCCATCACAAAACGACCCTATGCGCCGGGCGATGCCGCCAGCCGCTCCGCCTCGCGATTCTGCCGGGGGCCAATGCCGTGCTCAGCAGCCTTCGTCAAACGCATCAACACGCTGGACCCACCCTTCACGCTGTCGCCTACCCGCACGATCGCTTCCAATCCCTCCACCGCGGGAACGACCAGGTCCGTCCGCGACCCGAACTTGATCAGGCCGATGCGCTGGCCGCGACGCAGGATGTCACCCGCGCCTACCTTGCAGACGATCCGCCGAGCTACCATCCCCGCCACTTGCCGCACGATCACCGGCCCCGGAAGCCCGCCGCCCGGCTCGATGACGATCGTGTTGCTTTCGTTGCGAATGCCGCACTCTGGCGCCCGTGCGTCCAGGAACTCGCCCGGTTGATACTCGGTCCGTATCACCCGTCCATCGCACGCCGTACGGTTCACGTGGACATTGAAGATCGACAGGAACATGCTGATTTTCAGGGCCGGGCCTCCGATGTGTTCGTGGTTTTCCAGCCGACTCACCTCGGTGACACGGCCGTCCGCCGGGGAGACAAACAGCCCCGGCCCGTCGGGAACCGAGCGTTGCGGATCCCGAAAGAACGCGACGGTAAAGAGCCACAGCGCCGACGGCGGCACCGCGGCCATCCAAAACCAGGGCGACACCGCCAGCGCCGCCCAGGCCGACACGCCGGCGCCACCGCCCAGGAGGGCGGTACAAATCAGCAATTCTCGAAGACCATCTCGCGCAAGCGGAAAGTGCATCAGTTCTCACGTCCCATTCGCCACACCTGAAGCAATCTAACAATACTCTATTGTGGCACCGTCGTTCCGGCGGCGGAGACACGAGCGAGACGCCTGTGCCGCAGGTTTCGATGGGGTGCCCGGGAAAAAGCTCCCGCCACAGGCTCGCAACATACCAGCGTAGCTACGTCATTCGATCGAGATTATAGCCTGATTTCAGTTCGGCAGGACATGGCGGGTATTTGGATTGCACCAACCGCCGTTTAAGGCCGCTGAGGTGAGACCATCCGGCCCACTCCCCCGGCGGAGACGGGACACACCGTTGCAGGTCGGCGATGAGCTTGGGGATATGTACGGCGACAAGGGCCCAGATCAGATCGTCGTCGATATCTCCATACTCGTCGGCCAAGACATTGCGCTGGGCGATGATCTGCCGCCGCGGGATAACTGTGTGTGTATCCCGAAATCCCTGTGACACGCGGCTGGCTGCCTCACCGATGATTTCGATCCGGCGCTCCGTTGCCAGTTTCAGATTCTCATTCGCTTGGTATTGTGCCAACGAAACGTCTTTCAGGGATTCGGCGATTCGCTGGGACACTTCGAGCATGTCCCAGAGGAACGCCGCGTCGCTGTCGCTAGGCAGCATGGATCACCTCACAGGTGGACAGGATCTCACGCCGCCGAAAGGGGTTCCGCAAGCCCCGTTTGGAAACAAGATCCACACTTCGACCGAATATCGCCTGAAGCTCATCTATCATGTCCACCCACTCAAAGAGGCTCAATCCGTGATTCGGCATAAGCTCTACCAAAACGTCGATATCGCTGTTTGGGCCAAAGTCGTCGCGCAAAACCGACCCGAAGAGGGCTAACTCTTGCACTTTCCATTTCTTGCAGAAAGGAGCCAGACGCTCATTGGGGATGGGGATTCGCGGTCGCCGAACCATTGTCGCCCTCATCGTTCAAGGGAATGACGCCTACTCCACCGTCACCGACTTTGCCAGGTTTCGAGGCTTGTCAACGTCGCAGCCGCGGAGGACCGCCGCGTGGTAGGCCAGCAGTTGCAGCGGAACGACCGTCACCATCGGCTGCAATGGCTCTGGAGCATCCGGTACGTAAAACACGTGCTCCGCCAGCGATGCGATGTGCTCATCCCCCTCCGTCGCCACTGCGATGACGCGCCCCTTCCGTGCCCGAACTTCCTCGATGTTGCTGATCACTTTGTCGTATTGCGAGCCGCGCGTGGCGATAAAGACCACCGGCATGTCTTTGGTGATCAGGGCGATCGGCCCATGCTTCATTTCCGCCGACGGCATCCCCTCGGCATGAATATAGGAGATCTCCTTGAGCTTCAACGCTCCTTCCAGCGCCGTCGGATAGTTGTAACCGCGGCCCAGATAGAGCCAGTTTTCGGCGTCCTTGAATCGCTCGGCGACCTCTCGAATCGCATCGCTCTGCTGGGTGATCTGATCGACCTTCTCCGGAAGCGAATGCAACGCCTCGAGATACGACTGCAAATCCGGCTGAGAAAGCCCCCGCCGCCGCCCGAGGTACAAGGCCATCATCGTCAAAACCATCACCTGGCCGATGTACGCCTTCGTGCTCGCCACGCCGATCTCCGGACCGACGTGCAAATAGACGCCGGCATCCGTCTCACGAGCGATCGTCGATCCGACAACGTTCACGATGCCCAGGGCCAACGATCCCTTTTCACGCGCCTCGCGCAGGGCCGCCAACGTATCGGCCGTCTCGCCCGATTGGCTTATCGCCACCAGGACCGTGCCGTCGTCCATGATCGGATTGCGATAGCGAAACTCCGACGCATACTCGACTTCAGTCGGAATCCTCGCCAAATCCTCGAACAGGTATTCCCCCACCAATCCCGCATGCCAGGCCGTTCCGCAGCCGATGATGACAATCCGCTTCGTGCGAACCAGCTCACGCGCAAGATTCCGCAATCCTCCCAGGTAGACGCGGGATTCCGGCAAATTCACGCGGCCGCGCATGCAGTCTTCCATCGCCCGGGGCTGTTCGAGAATCTCCTTCAACATGAAGTGCTCGTGCGTCCCCAGTTCAATGTCTTCCAGCGTCATCTCCAGTTCGGAGACTTCCTTCGTCACTGGCATGGCATCGAGCGTCATAGTCCGGAAGCCGTCTTCCCACACCGTCGCCATTTCCCCATCGGCGAGGTAGATCACCTGGGTCGTGTGCTGAATGATCGCTGCTGCATCCGACGCCACCACGTATTCGTCATCGCCGACGCCCAAGATCAGCGGGCTGCCTTTCCGGGCCGCGATGATGCGACCAGGCTCCTCGGAGCAAATCACGGCGATGCCATAGGTGCCGCGGACGTCGCGCAGCGCCGTTCGCACGGCCGCCTCGATGTCGTTCTTGTAGAAATGGCCGATGAGCTGGACCAGGACTTCAGTGTCCGTCTCGCTCTGGAACTCAACCCCGCGATGTTCGAGATAGGTCCGCAGGGTCTTGTAGTTTTCGATGATGCCGTTGTGTATCAGTGCGATTCGCCCCGACACGTCCACGTGAGGATGGGCATTAATGTCCGTCGGTCCGCCATGCGTGGCCCAGCGTGTATGTGCCAGGCCGCACGTTCCTTTCATCTCGCTGCTGGCCAGCTTCGCCTCCAGGACGGAGATCCGCCCGGCCGATTTTTGCAGATGAAGTTTTCCGGCGTTCTGAAGGACGATGCCCGCGGAATCGTAGCCGCGATACTCCATCCGCTTCAGCCCCTCCATCAAAATGGGGCTCGCCTCTCGAAAACCCGTATAGGCGACGATTCCGCACATGTGCCACGCTCCTGATGGTCAACAGCCCGATCGACTGGACCTTTACCTCATTCTAACCAATCCATCGGGCCAAGGGGGAGCCTCTCAGGACCCATAAAGTTGCCCGGGACATGCAAATCCGCCCCGTCTCCAGCGGCTGAATCCCGCCGAGACTCATTTCCGAGGCGAATCCTGCTCTCTCCGTAGACCGATCCTTCGATTGTCGTCTTCGGACTTGCCACCCATCGAGTAGTTGTCGTCCTGGCGCCGCTGGTTCACGCTCAGCTTCTGGCGATACAAGTCCATCACGTCGTTGGCATCCAGGCCGACGCATTGCGCCAGAGAAATCCAGAAAAACAGCAGGTCGATAACTTCAACTCGTGCATTCTGAAGGTCGTGAAGCTCGAACCGACGCCCCGCCTTGGCCTCCGCGCACCAGTGCTTCCAATAGGTGCAGTCACGCAGCTCCTCCAGCTCATTAGACGCCGCCGCGATGTAATTGTTCAGCCACTTGCCCGCCAATTTCATATCCATGCCGTCCCGAAGCACGGCCGGGTCAAATCCGATTCGCTTGTTCAACTCCGCCTGATGTCTGAATAGTTCTTCGAGCATGGACTGGCATCCGAAATGGTTATCGTACCTGGCTGACGGCCTTTCTTCGGCTTGCCGTTTGGCGACCGATACAACGCCTACAGACGAATCTTACACGCTCAAGCGTCAAAACGACACCCCTGCCGGCCGCTTGCCGCGATACGCCCCAGCACCCGAGTCTCCGACGCCGAAACGAGTTCATACTCCGTTTGACGCCACACGATCCGCCGCGTCCGAAGCGTCGAAAAAATCAGGTTCAAGTGCACCGGCCCCGCGAGAAAGAGTGTACCGAAGACGTCCCACCACGCATCTCGCCATGTCAACTCGGGAGGCTTCAGCACCAACCGGAGGGCCTTTTGCCGAAGAAGGGCCTTTCCGCCGGCCAATATCGTGATGACCGCCCAGCCGCCCAGCGCCGTGTACATCGAGGCCCTGCTCCCGAACCAACCAAACAGTCCGGCCGCGAACAGCATCGCAACCGCCACGCCGCCGGCGATCATGTTGGCGCAAAGAACGAAGCCGGATCGCCAAACTTCGCGCCCGCAAATCCGCGTGATAATCACCTGCCGCCGCGCGAATCGCCAGAAATCCATAAAGGTCGTACTGTCCGGGCTCGACACCATTGCCTGTGGCACAAAATGAATCAGCCGCCCGGCATCACGAATCGCCCGAGTCAGTTGCAGGTCGTCGGAGAGCGCATGGCTCCAATAGCGCGCGACGTTGAATACCTCAAAGTCGCGGTATCGCATCGCCGTTGAACCGCCCCAACAGAAGTTCCGTTTTTCGTCGTCCAGCAGCGACACCGTCGCCGCGTTCCACGCGCAGCGTACGCCGGCCGCAAGGCCTCCCGTCGCCGCATACCAACGATATCCCGTTGCCGCGCCGACTGCCTCATCCCGCAGCGGCGCAACGAGGTGCCCAAGCCACGCGCGATGAGGCACCACGTCCGAGTCCAGGAAGACCAGGACTTCGCGGTCGGCGCTGACCTCCTCGACCGCCGCCAGAAGATTGTGGATTTTCTGCCCACGCTCCTCTGCAAGCCCCGCGACGACTCTGCGTGGTTTGGGCCCCTGCCAATCCGCCGTCCACCGGCCGATGGGTTCATAGGCAGGGTCCTGTTCCGACTCAAAGGCAAAGATGATCTCGTAGTCGTCGTAGTCCAGATCGGCCAGAGCGCCAACCGTCTGCGCCAACTTTTCATCGACGCCGCAGCAGGGCAGGATGATCGCCACGCGCGGCCGGTAGAGCAGCCCGCCGTTCGGACCAATGAGTTCGCCGGTCCGCTCGACCGCCTTCCTGACATAGCGAAGAAAGCGAATCCCCGCCGCGAACGCCACGATTCCCTGAAGCGTCGCGGAGCACCACAGCAGGAACACGATCAGATAAACCGTTTGCTCGATGTTCATTCTCCGCGGACCGTTCCGGCCGAGCCAAGTTACGCCGAGGATGACGACCCGAAGGCATCAGACCCCGTGGTGGTCGTGTCTGAGCCGGCAATCGCATCTCCCTATCGCGACGGTTGGCTTATGGCGACACTATACCAGCGAACGCAGCCTGCTCAAACCGTACAATCGCCGGCGATTCAGTAAACCGCAAAGGGCGGTCGATCAACGTGAAGAACCACGCGCCGCCCGGGCGCGCCTTGACTCCTTGCTCTTCCGCTCGCCGAATCGTTACCGGCGCCGTGCGATCAGCGACAACACCAGTCCCGCCATAACCGCCCCGCCAACCATGATCAGGCTCAGGGCAATCGTCTGATTGTGACGGCCGTAGTGCATTTGGCTGTCAATATAAACCGCCAGACTGCCGCCGATCCATTGCGGCGGTTGCACCAATCCGGCGGCGGCCACCTCCGAGAGGCTCAAACCCGCCACCGCCACGCCGGCGGCCGCCAGTGGTCGCCACATCAGCGGCAGGCGCGCGCAGGTCAGCCGCTCTATCCGATTGGCTCCGTCGCTTAACGCCTGATCGGCCAACTCGCCGGGGATTCGACGGTTCAACAGCTGCGCCAGACATACCGGAACAAAAGCAAACCGCGCCAACATCGCGGCGACCCATGTTACCGGCGTGTTGTCATAGATGTTCCAATGCTTCGCATTGCCGATGATCTCACTCGAAAAAAACGAGGCCAGCGACGTGCCGATCAGCGGCGGCGGCAGGATGGCAACCAGTACAACAATCCCAGTCGTTGCTGCCGATGCAAACCGCAGCGGCCGTGGCCAGCGCGGTTCATCCAGTAATGCCACGGCCACCGCCACGCCGGCAAGGCCCGCGCACGCCGCGACCATCAGCGTCGGTACGCCGGCCACGCGGATCGTGCGGAATGCCTCCGCGAAGGACTGCGTGATCGTGTAGCGTCCGCCGGCCAGCGAGACGGCAAATACCAGAATCGGGCCAAGGGCCAGCACAATGGCGACCACCACAGAGATGCCCCAAGTCCGAGAGGCAGACGTCGGCCGGCTCGTTTCGTGGACCAGGCCGCCGTCACCGCCCCATTTTGACATCTGGCGCAATCCCGGCAGTGCGGACAGCGCCAACAAGACGGTCACCGCCAGCATCGGCCACGACTGCCAAAACAAGTACGCCGCCGGCCGGGCATACCTCCGGGCGACGTTCGCGCTGGCCAACATCTCCGTCGACCAGACATCGGAGGCGCCGACCAACGGCGCAACGGTCGAATCAATCGCCGCGAGAACAAACACGACGGCGCACGCCGCCATCATGGGCCCGCGCATCACCGGCAGAGCCCCGACGAGAAACGCGCGCAACGGCGAGGCATCGAGGCACGCCAGACGATACGCGCCGGCGCCGCCGTACCGGAATGCCGCCGCCAGAATCAGGGCGGGAATCGGCCACAGCCAGACGGCCAACACCCACGCAGCACACAACGGCCCGGCGCCCGGCGCGTTCAAACCCAGGAACCCCATCACCGGTTGCAAGATCGCTCCGCGATTCGTCGCCAGTATGAACCAGGCGTAGGCATAGACGCTGGGCATCGTGAGCAGGGGAATCACCGTCAGCGTGTGAAGTGCCTGCCGCTGCCACCGCCGCGGCGAACGGACAAGGGCATAGGCTACAGGCGTCGCCAGGGCTAGCGCCATGACGACTGTTGCGGATGACATCCACAGTGTCGCGAAGAAATAGCGCCATAGCCGAGGCGTCGGCCAAAGCCGTTGCTCGATCTCCGGACCGCCCGCGGCTTGTACGACAACGGCGCCGGCAACCACGGCGCTGGAAGCCAGGAACGCCGTCCAGCCGAAGAAGCGCACAAGGCGAACAAGTGGGGTAGGCATCACTTCAGAAGCACATCAGTGACGAGCGCATCCGATCGGTCAAGCATCGCGGCGGCGGCGGCATAGTCCACGTCACTCTCGCCCGGCGCCGACGCGCCGAGTTTCTTTCTCAATCCCGGCCTGACCGGCACATTGCGAGAGTCGCTGGCGTATAGTCGTTCTTCGATTTTTGCCGACGCAAGATAGTCGATCAGCTTCCTGGCGACAGACCCATGAGGTGCTCCGTTGACCAGGGCAACCGAGCAGGGAATCCACAGCGTTCCCGCAGCAGGCCCCTTGCCGTCCGGCGTATCAAGGTCTGGATAGACCATCGCGATCGAGTCGCCTCGCTGTTGTGCGACGATCACGTCGTCCGTGTCGGTCGCGGCATAATCGACGACCCCACGGACCAACATCAGCACGGAGTGAGAGTTGCCATCCGACCGGTGAAAGCCATTGCCACGAAGACCCTCGTAGAATTTCATCATCGCGGGTTCGCCCCAGAGCGAAAGCAGCGTGGCCATGTGGCCGCGCGTGGTGCCGAACCGTGGATCGGCCATGGCGACGCGGCCCCTGTACTTCGGATCGACCAGATCGCACCAGCGGCGCGGCAGGTCCTCCGCCCGGGTGCGCTTCGGGTCGTAGGCCAACACCCGGCCGCGAAGCCCGAATGCCGTCCATCGGTCCGCACGGTCACGATACTGCCGAGGAATATCATCAGCCGTCGTCGGCCTGTACGCGTCGAGCACTCCATCGGCCGCCAGTTGCATGGTGCCGAAGATCTCGCTCGACCACCAAACGTCGGCCCGTGGGTTCTGCCGCTCGGCCAGCAGCTTATGGAGCAGTCCGGTCGTCTTGCCGGCCTCGGTGTCGAACTGGCGATGGACCCTGATTCCCGTTTCCCGAGTGAAGTCGTCAAGAATCGGTTCGGCAAAGCCGATGTCCACCGAACAATAAACCACCACCGCGCCGGCCGACCCACCATCTGAATCGCCCGCGCAACCCAACGGCCATAGCGACAGCAGGGACATGACCAGCAGGATGGCATTTGCCCCATAGAGGGCCAGGCGAACCGGCCTATGTTTGCGTTGAGTCCGTCTCATACGGTTCCTCTCATTGGTCCATCTCACAAGCGGCAGGCACGGCTCGTCACTACCTGGCCTAGGGAGCGGGTAAGGACATCCCCAAGCAGAAAAAAACTGAATAACTTGCACACGGGGGCCGAAGAAGGTATATATTCTATAGAGAGATCAACACCTGGCGCTGCTTTGCAGCGACCAGATATTAGCCCCTGGCGGTTGCACGCAACCGCCAGTTTTTTTATGGTTGCCGTTGATGGATCGGGTGTGCATCTTCATCGACATTCTCATCCACCGCTCCCCCGCCCCTTCAGGGCGGAGAGGTTACAAACGACGCCGCTTCCACGGGTTTCGCTTCACTGCACCCGTGGCTACAACCCTCTGCCCCGCCGGGGCAGGAAGAAACATCGCGTTGAAGTACTAACCGGCGCCCATCTGGAAACGGGCCCCGCAGCCTGAGCGCAGGCAGGTCACGTTCGTTTGGCATCGCTGTGTTCTCATTTCAACGGCCGCCTTGACGATCACGGCTGCGGCATCGGCGCAAAGTCCGGCCGGAACGGTTTTGTGTATTCGATACGTTGCGCCAACCCGACAGGGAGCGGGGCAGGCTGACGGGTTCGGCGGCTCGATGCAACGGACAATCACGACCGATTCGGCCTTGTCGGGGTCGGGCGTGTCGTCGGATTCATACGCGCCATCGTTATCGTCGACATCTCGCACAATGACGTCCCGCCGTGCGTCCATCGCCATATTGGCCAGCTCGTCGGCCCGGCTGTTGGACTCGCGGAGCACGTGATGCACGCGCCAATCGCCGAAGCGCCCAAGTCGCTCCGTGGCTTTGCCGAACAACGGCTTCAGCCCCGCATTCTTGACGCGATAGTCCCCGTTGATCTGCCGCACGAGCAGCTCGCTGTCCGCGAAGACGGTGACCGCCGCAGCCCCGATCCGCTCCGCCACCTCCAGGGCCTTCAGCAGGGCGCCGTATTCCGCCTGATTGTTGGTCATCTCGCCCAGATAGAAGCCGGCTTCAAAGACGATCCCGCGCCGAGCATCGCGCATCGAAACGCCGGCGCCCGCCGGACCTGGGTTGCCCCGGGCGCCGCCGTCAATGTGAATCGTGAGTTTCATGGGGGGACACCGACCCAGCGGAGAGTCATCGACGACCTGATCTAGCGGACGTTCGAGGTCGTGGGGGATTCGTGATAGAGGATGCGGCCGCAGACGTTGCACAAAACAGCTTCGTCCCGAGAGAGAATCGTATTGACTTGCTCGATCGTAATGGACATGTTGCACCCGTCGCAGGCGTATTCCTGGCGCTTGGGGTGCGTGCGGACCACCATCGCCATCGCTTCGCCGTCGTTCTTGCCGGCAACGCGCTCGAACATCTCGAGGACCTTCGCCGGCACCGCCTCCGAGGCACGATCCCTCTCCGCTTGCAGGCGCGTCAGCCGATCCCGTGACTTCTCCTCGACCTGCCTGGCAGCGTCTCGAAACGAGGTCAGCTTCTCCTCTTCTTTCTCGCGGTCGGCCTCGATTTCCTGAATCTTCTTCTTCTTCTCGTCAATCGCGCTCAGCAGAGTCAGCACGCGCTCTTCGACTTTGCTGTTGTCGGCCTTGAGCGTGTTGAGTTGCGTGAGGACGGCCGAATACTCCTTGTTCGTTTTGGACGTGTTCAGCGCGCTGCGATACTTATTGATTTCTTCTTCACCGGACTTTGCCTGCAAGTCGAGTGCGTCGGCATCCTTTTGTGCGGTGTGGAGTTGGTCGCGCTGGGCCCGAATCTCCGCGTCGATGTCGGTGATAAGTTTCTCCTGGCGGCGGCACTGGCGGGCCTTGCGTTCAATGCCGCGTCGAATCTCGGCGATCTGCAATTCAATCTCTTGGAGGCGATGTAGGGCCTCGATTGTCGCTCCCATAAGCGAGGGTCCCTTCACAGACAGAGCCATGGGTGTCGATCATCATCAACAGTTGAACCTTCCATTATGCAAGGAATCGCCGTCGAGGGCAATGGCGGCCGATCGCCGGGCGCGGGTGCAGTGTGGGGACCACCAGCCCAAAGACCAATGCTCCCCTTGTTGACGCCGTATCGATACCGCTTTTCGGACACTCAAATCGCCACTTCCGCCATCCGAGCCGAGTCAGGCACCGTGCTTTGGGTCCATGCCCCCTCGACGACATCAAACGGGCCAACGGATGCCGGGGCGATCGTGCGGCGAATATCGAGTCGACCGGGGACAATCATCTCGACCGGCCTGCGACCGGAGGGCGCCGTCGAGATAAGCCAGAGGGCCCATCGAGCCATGTGGCTCGTAGGCACCTCGTAAGAAGTGATTCCCTGTTCCTGGGCGATCGACTGGCCGGGATCCACGACACACGCCAGTCCCACCCTGCTGTCTTCCCATCCGGCGGCAAACGACGAATCCTGTTGCACAGCCGCCAGTGCCGCGGTTCCGATACACACCACGCCGACGCGAGGCGTAGGCCGATTGCCCGACCGAGCCAGGAACCCATTTCCGCAAAGCGCGCCCTCGCCCTCAGCCGCTGCGTCGAGGCAACATTCTCTCATGTCACGCCCATAGCGGGTCGCCGCGCTTCGACAGCCGCTGAGCGTGGCATCGGCCTCCCGGCCCTTCGCGCCATAAACGGCGACGACCGACTCACAGCCGACTTGAAACAAGTGTTCGCCCAGGCGGTATCCGGCGTCAACGTAGTCCGGCACCACGGCGTTGATCTTGTGGCACCCGTTCAGCGACCCCGCCAGGACCAAGGGCACATGCCGGCGATAGGCCTCCATGATGAGGTCTTCGCTGGGATTGCAGCCTCGACCGGCCAGCGGCGCCGGACTGACGAAGATTAGCCCGCTGGTCGTGCTCCGCATCGGCGCCGGCCAATCCTGCAACCGGATTTCGTGCGAAACTGTTACATCCCGAACCGGCAAAGCTTCAAGGCAACTCCCGCCCGCGACCGCTCGATGCCGCATTTCCTCCAGGAGACCGTTCCGGGAGAGGTCCTCTGTGGTGGTCCCCAGGTGGAGGCATCGCACCGTCTTGTTCCGGCTTTGAGCCGATTCTCGACGTGTACCGGCCAGGAACGTCCCGCGCCCGATGTGACGGACGAGCAGCCCCTCGCTCGTCAGATCTCCAAGCGCCTTGTTGATGGTCTTGGCATTGGCGTTGTATCGCTGTCCAAGCTTGCGCTCGCCCGGGAGCTTGTCTCCCAAAGCGCCGCTGAGAATGTCGGCCCGAAGTTGTTCACGAAGCCGCTGAAACTTGTAGCTCAGGTGCGAAACATCTTCGTCGGTCTTGCGAGGAGCGCGCAGGGGTGTGTTCTCTTGCATGATGGTGTCTCCCTATCGTTGGCGAGGAGTGGTCTTGCGAGTGTGCAATGTCCTCTCGCGTCCGGCATCGCCGGAATCTCTGGGGCGCAACTGCGCCGATGACATGCGAGGATCCGACCACAAGGACGTGCTGCCGTTACCGTGCCCACGCGATCGTGGTCACAGCCGGCATGGGAGAACTCGAAGCGAGCGGGTGGGAGACGCTTCGAGTACCCCTGGTGGTCGTGCTAGGAATTGTTCCCCGTTCAGCCCGCGAGTCAAGCCCCAAAATGGGCCGGCGTAAAAAAAGGATTCCAGGCCGCCGATTCGGAGAAGTCCCCGCTTGCCGTGCAGATGAGGGAAAACGCCTGTCATGCCCCGGGCTGGATCAGGCAGGAACGACGCCGAGACCGGGTTTCTCGGAGATGAGAATCCGCCCTTCGTGGCCGCCGATCCCGGTGAAGGGGTCTTCGGCAAGGAGGAGATGCCCGTCCAGATCGAGCCAATCCGCCAGCGACCCAAGGTGCGCCGCCGCCGCGATGCCAAGGGAACTTTCGATCATACAGCCAAGCATGATCTTCAGCCCGAATCCGCGGGCGATGTGTATCATCTTCAGCGCCTCGCGGATTCCGCCGCACTTGCTGAGCTTGATGTTGATCCCATCGACGCACGACTCCAGCTTGATCACGTCCTCGGGCCGGACACAACTCTCATCGGCGACGACAGGACAAATCGCGGCGTCCTTGAGCGTCCGAAGCCCGGCGATATCGCCGGCGGCCACCGGCTGCTCCACGAGCTCGATGCCGTACCTCGCCAGCCGTGGCAGGCGATCGAGGGCTTCCTCGGCGGACCAGGCCATATTGGCATCCAGGCGAATGGCACAGTATGGCGCGATTTCGCGGATGATGGACAGCGTTTCCTCGTCATGGGGCGTGCCGACCTTGATCTTGAGGATCGGATGCGACCGGGCGGCCCGCGTTTTCGCGGCGATACTCGCCGGGTCATCAATGCCGATAGTATACGAGGAGCGCGGTGGGGCCGCCGGATCAAGACCGAGCCATCGCGCAACCGGAACGCCAAACCGTTTGCCGACCCAGTCGTGAAGCGCGCCATCGATGGCGGCGACCGTGGCACGCTGATCGTCGAAGCGCCGAAGCAGGTCTCGCGTAATCGGCTCGATGGGAGGCAGTTCAGCCGAGCCGCACCAGGATTTCGTCTCTGAGGCGATGGCTTCCAGCGTTGCCTCTGCCGAAGCGAGGGTTTGATGGTACGTATCCATGGGCACGGCTTCGCCCCAGCCTTCGATTCCGCCGTGCTTCAGGCGCACCCAAAGCGTCTCCCTGTCCGTTCGCACGGCCTTGGCGGTGCGGAAGGCGGAAGCCGCTTTCAATGGGATTCTCTGCCACGTCAGCTTCATCGGGAGGATTGCAGGCGATGTGTTTAACCAAGGCAAGCCCCCAGCGAGAATCGCTGTCCAGGGACTGTGAATAGGGCCACGACGAGAATCACAGCAGTGTCGGCAGGGCAAAATGGTTCATAACTTATTGATATAACATAAGTAATGGAGATAATGCGGCGGCCCCATCGAGAATCTTGCCATCCGTGAGTGGCTGTGTATGATCTCGGCGATTGGCGAAGCAGCGCGAAGCGTGCCGCCAGAGATTCAGACACGGGGGCTGCCCCGGTCGCGTTGGTCTTGCTAAGATACCCCGTTTTGCGTCCAGTCGGCGATGCCGTGGGACGCCGCAATGCGTTGGGACAGGTTCGTGTTGTTCCGCCAACGCAACGAGGGTCTAGACTGGGAGTTCGATGTCCATCCTACCTGTTAGAATTGCGGGGACCGGGAGTTTCCTTCCAGGCCCGCCCATCCCCAACGACAAAGTAGAGGCCATCCTTGGCCCGTTGAACGATGCGCCGCAGAAGGTCAAGAGCTTCGTCGGCAACCTCGGTCAGAAGATGCTGGATCGTGGCGGCGTGGATACGCGACACTTCGCCGTCGATCCCGAAACCGGCGACATGACTCACAACTTCAGCAGTCTGGCAGAGACGGCCGCCCGGCGCGCGCTGGACATGGCGCAGATGGAGCCTCAGCAGCTCGAACTGATCATCATCTCATGTCCGTCCTACGATCACAGTACACCGCCGACCAGCGCCCTGTTGCAAGAGCGATTGGGCGTGCAATGCTGTGCCGAGATAGAGGTCCATTCCAATTGCAGTGGCGTCGGCAAGAGCGTGCAGATCGCCTTTGACGCCATCCGCTCTGGGCGCTACAAGACTGCCCTCGTGGCTTACAGCCAATTGTCCTCCATCTATCTCCGCAGTTGCTACTTCAACCAGCCCAAGATGGACAAGGTTCACGCGGCCCTGCGATGGATTCTGGCCGACGGGGCCGGCGCCCTTGTTCTTGAAGCCGCACCCGACGGCAAGGGCGGACATCAGATCATCGATACCTTCGTCGAGTCGGTCGGCGCGGGCCGTCCGGCGGGTATGACCGCCGGCGGGGCTGCCGCGGACCTGATGAAGGCCGAGAGTCAAATCCCGGAGCTTTACAACATTGGCAACCACCACTTGTGGCAGGACTTCACTGCGGTCAACGACAATGCCGCACCCCTTCTTCTCCAGGGCCTGATCAACTTCACGACAAGATTGAACATTGATCCGAGCACGGTGGATCACTACGTCGTTTCCATCCCCACGACCCAACTCTACGAAGACCACATCCCGGCCTTCCTCGATCGCCTCGGCATCACCCGTGACAAGATCAAGTTCCGCAGCGACAAGGTCGGCTATTGCGGCGGCGCCGCGACCGTTCTCCATTTCGACCAGATGGTTCGCGACGGCGAGATTAAGTCGGGCGACCTGGCGGTCGTCCACGCGGTCGAATCCAGCAAATGGATGACAGCGGGCTTTGCGGTTCGATGGTAGACTCCGAAAGCAGCGGCCGTGACTCGAGGGCCTGGTTGGCCTTCAGGATGGTCCTCTACACGGTCAGTTTCCTCGCCTTCATACTTGTCGTCGTGCCCTACGGCTTTGATCGGCTCGGAGAAACCGCTTATCCCCGCGCCGAGAATCCCTGGCTCCGACCCGGCCCCGTTCAGAAGTCGTTCGGCGTCCTCCTGAGTGTCGGTGGCTTGATCTGCTACCTGGTTTGTTCGCTTTGGCTCGTGATTGTGGGCAAGGGGCCGTTCGTCGAGTTTGATCCTCCCAAGGAATTCGTCGCCACCGGGCCGTACCGTTGGATGCGAAACCCGGTTGCCGCCTTCCTGATTGTGACCGTGTTGGGCGAAGCGGTCTTCTTCGGATCGGTCGGCATCTTTTCTTTATTCCTTCTAGGTTTGCCGTTGGCGCAGCTTCAGGTCACGCGCGTCGAAGAGCCACGACTCAGCAAGCGGTTCGGCGAGACGTACATCGCGTATTGCAAACGCGTACCACGGTGGTGGCCGAAGCGCCCACGCGACGACCAGCCGGTCCCATACGTGTAACGGCTCCGGCCAAGATTCTCTGATGGTTCTCCCCTTATGCTATCTTTGGTCACCGGCGGAACGGGTTTCTTCGGAAGTCATCTCATTGAAGAACTGCGGCAGCGCGGTGACGCCGTGCGAGTATTGGTGCGCCCGACAAGTGATCGTTCCCTTTTGACGGGTCTCGGTGTCGAAACCGTCGAGGGCGATCTGGAAGACGTCGCGTCCCTCCGTCAGGCCTGCCAAGGGTGCGAGGTCGTCTATCACTCCGCCGCCAGGGTTGAGATCGTCGGGAGCGAGGGGGACTTCCACCGCACAACCGTTGCCGGCACCGAACGCCTCCTGGCCGCCGCCGCAGAGGCCGGCGTCAGACGCTTCGTCTACGTCAGCTCGTGCGGAGTCTATCACCCGTCGCTATTTGCATCAGGCCGCGAGATCGACGAATCCACGCCGGTGCGTTTGGCGCCGCGCTGGTTCATCTACGGCCGGGCGAAGTATCAGGCGGAATGTCTCGTCAGACAGTCCGCGCCGCCGGCCATGCAATGGGTCATCGTCCGCCTGGGGTATCTCTTCGGCCCGCGGAATCGGACGATGCACACGCACGTCGAGCCCGCCATGCGGGACCACACCATGCGGATCATCGGCGACGGACAGAACAAGATGGCCTTCGTTTACGTGCGCGACGCCGCTCGGGCGGTGGCCCTGGCGGGAAGCTGCCCGGAGGCCGAAGGCGAGGTCCTCATCGCCGGCGGGAATGAAAGAGTGACCCAACAACAGTATTTCGACGCGCTGGCCGACGGATTCGGCATCCCGCGAATCACCAGGCACATCCCATACAGGATCGCATTTCTCTGCGGCTGGCTGGGGGAATACTTCATCCGCAGCGGCCCGCGACAGGCAACGATTCGCCGCGCAGCGATCGCGCTGACCGGCCTGCCGCAACATCTCCGCTGCGACTACACGCAAAAGCTCCTCGGCTGGCGGCCGGAAGTGACATTTGCCGACGGCATGAAAACCGCCTTCGAGTGGTATCACAAAGAGTACGGATAAGCCCACAATTTGTTACCGACCCCGGCCGACTCTATCTCCAGGGGGGACACGCCGAGTAGCCACCGGGCACGATGCCTGATATGATAGGAGGTGGAGGTGCTCTATGGAGTACACGGATTTTGGTTGGCTAGTCGACCACGGGCAGGAGCTATTTGAGAAGTACCGCGGCAAGTGGATAGCCGTACACAATGAGGAAGTCATCGGCGTGGGGGAGACGGCTACAGAAGCCGCTGCCGCTGCACGCAAGAAACAACCCGATGGCGATTTCATTCTCGAGGCTCTGGACACCGAAGTGGACGTAATCTATGGCGGTTTACGGTTGGCGTAGGCTGCCGACAAAACACTTTGGAAAAGTTTGGGTTCCACTTGCCAAAATAGAGCTCCGGGACGCCACGGGCCAGTTCCAAGCGATGGCGCTCCAGATCGATTCCGGTGCAACCGTCTCTCTTCTGCGCAAATCTGTTGCGGTTCTTCTCGGTATTGACCTTGAGTCGGGTCGGCACATCGATTTATCTGGTGTGGGCGGCGCCCGGACATCCGCCTATGTTCATAGCATTCCCACGCGCCTTGAAAGAAACTCACCTTCTCTGACAGTTCCATTCGCGATCGCCACTGTCGAAACTGTCCCCAACTTGCTGGGTCGGCTGGGAATCTTCGATAGGCTGCAAGTAGAGTTCGATGCCAGCGTCCGCGAAACGCGCATGACCGGTCCTTGGATCGACGAACCGAACCTTAAGGTCTGGAATGTATTCCTCGAAACTGAGCAAAGCATCCTTGGTCGTTGGGATCAGTTGGATTGGCCTGAGCGCGTTCGTGATGCAGCTCGAAAGCTGATCAAGCGTGCTTCCCAGGTTTTTAGCGCAGCTGTCGGCATGGTGAAGCTTCATCGATCCGACATCGGGCCCTTACTTGTTCGCCCATTGATGGAGGTGTCTTTTCAATTCGAATACCTGATGCAGAATCCTGAGGCGCGGGTGCAGGAGTATCTGGATTACGAACATGTGGCCCGGTATCAACGAGAACAGGCCTACTTGAGCAGGCAGTGTGGACCAGTCACAAGAATGGTGGCAGAATCACCGCAGCGCGAACGCGGCCAGGGTCGAGTCAAGACCGAATTCGATCGGGTCAAGAAACGATTCACGAACTCCAAAGGCAAGATAGCGAATAGCTGGTATCGCATGACGGTTCGCGATCTGGCAAGAGCAGTGAACCGGGAAGATGAATATCGTCTGTGGTACGCTGACTTCAGCTGTTGGGCGCACGGCGATCCCTTCATGATTGATCGCAATGATTCAACGCCAGGAACTGATTTGATGGTCTGGTGCTACACATACTATGCACGAATGCTGCTCATAGTTTCCGGCAGGATGATTCTGTCCGACGAACAATACACAGTGCTGAAGAAACTCGCCCAGGGTTTTGCCTAAGCTCATCGCGCCCGCCTGATCTCCATCAAACTCTCGATCTTGAGAGACCATTGTCTCATAGATCAAGCGCCACCCTCGGCGCCCATGCGACGCTTCTGCTTTTCGATCCAGCGGGATGCCCGATCAGGGGTCGGAAACTGCGAGGCCAAGGCCGGCAGGATCACGCCGGTTGCGCCGATGGATAGCGCGCGACCGTCGAGCAGGTACGCGACAAGATTGAACAGCGCCGCTGCCTCCAGCGGTGCAGCGATGAGAATGCCTCGCACAAGCATGGCCCGGGCCAACACGACCTCCAGAGCCAGCCTGCCCTGAGTCGCCGCGACCATTCTCCGAACCAGTCCATCGGATTTCGACAGCAGGACCATCATCGCGAGCAAGGCCACAAGCCCGAACCCGGCGGCTACGTAAGAGATGACCGGCAGCCTGGAAGAATCCGCCACCGCGAAATCCGCCCTCTCGCGCGAGAGAAGGACGAAGCCGAGGAACACCAGGATGCCGAGAATCATCGCGCCGAAGACCACCATGCCGATCGTTACGATCTTCGCCACAGACATTTGGTTTTGGTCGTCCGACGCCATCTCACGGTCCTTTCAGCGAACGCGGCGCTCGCTCATTCGCCGATCAATTGTACGACCACTTCCCGGTTCCGCGGCCGCGTGTCGAAATCGATCAGCACCACCTGTTGCCATGTGCCCAGAGCAGGCTTGCCTTCGATCACCGGCACCGTCAGGCTCGGACCGAGCAGCGACGCGCGCACGTGGGCATGGCCGTTGTCGTCGTGCCAGGTCTCCTCATGTTGATAGCGCCCGTCTTCGGGGGCGATCTTGTTGAAGTAGTGTTTCAGATCGTGATTCACCAGACCGGGCTCGTATTCCGTCGTGGTGATCCCGGCGGTGGACCCGATGACAAAGAGCGTCGCGGTCCCGTTTCGAACGCCGGCCTCGCTCAGAACCTCGATGAGACGCGCCGTGAGATCGAGGACCTGGCTGTCGCCGCGCGTCTCGATCCGGATTCTGTGAGTCTCGACCGGCATGACCCATGTACTATAATCGCTTCGTGACTTGATCGTAACAGGAGGCCCCGCCTTCCTCGTCGCGCTGGATGCGAAGACCGGCAACATCGCCTGGCGAAAGCGGGACATCGTTGCAAAGGCCTCCTGTCTCTACGCGGACGGCAAACTGCTCGCGCTCGACGAGAAAGGAAAACTCCTCCTGGCCAAAGTTTCGCCCGCCGGCGCCGAGGTCCTCGCCCAACACCAAGTCACCGATGATCGGGCCTGGACCGTTCCAACGCTCGTGGGCACGAAACTGTACCTGCGCGACCGCAAGAACATCATGGCCTTCGAACTGAGCTAAGCGCCCGAAACCCAGTACCAGCCCGAAGCGCAAGCAAGGCCCGTCCTCGCTAGCGCTTCGGGCTGGTTCTTCTCCATGCGCTTTGACGCGAAGATCGAGACCTTCGACAATACACCACCGACAAAGCGAAGAAAGGACCCGCACCATGTCCGCAACCCCCAAGACCTTCTCCCTGCCCGTGTGCAACCACACGCCACGGCCCTACACCGGCCCCGGCGCCAAAGAAGTCCTGGCCCTTCGCCAGGAGTACCTCTCGCCCGCACTGCTGCTCTACTACAAAGAACCTCTCATGATCGTCGAGGGCCACATGCAGTATCTCTGGGATGAGACCGGAAGGCGCTACCTCGATGCCATCGCCGGAATTGTTACCGTCTCAGTCGGCCACTGCCATCCAAAGGTCGTCGAGCGCGTCCGCGAGCAGGTCGGTCTGTTGCAACACACGACGACGATCTACATCCATCCCACCGTCGGTCAATACGCCAAGAAGCTCGCCGATCACATGCCCGGCGATCTGAAGGTTACCTATTTCACCAACAGCGGCAGCGAGTCCAACGACCTCGCTCTCCTGACGTCGCGCATGGCCACCGGCCATTTCGACGTCATCTCCCTTCGCCACGGATACCACGGCGGGTCGCAGACCGTGATGGGCATGACCGGCCAATCGAGTTGGAAGTACGCCCTGCCCCAGGGTTTCGGCGTGCATCACGCGATGCCCGGCTACTGCTACCGCTGTCCGTTGGGGTTGGAGTATCCCTCGTGCGACGTTAAGTGCGCTCAGGACATCGGCGATCTGATCAAGTTCGCCACGTCGGGAAGAGTCGCCGCCTTCATCGCCGAGCCGATCATGGGAGTGGGCGGCGTGGTCACACCGCCGAAGGAGTATTTCAAGATCGCCTACGAACAGGTTCGCAAGGCCGGCGGCATCTGCATCGCCGACGAAGTTCAGACCGGCTTCGGCCGCACCGGGACCAAGTTTTGGGGTTTCGAGAATTGGGATGTCACGCCGGACATGGTCAGCATGGCCAAGGGCATCGGCAACGGCACGGCCCTCGGCGCCGTGGTGACGACGCCGCAAATCGCCCAGGCCATGACCGGCAAGCTGCATTTCAACACCTTCGGTGGAAACCCGGTTCAGGCGACCTACGGCCTGGCCACCCTGGAGGTCATCGATGAAGAGGGCATTCAGGAGAATGCCCTGAAAGTCGGCGGCCGACTCAAGGCCGGCCTGGAAAACCTGATGGACAAGCACGCCCTGATCGGTGAGGTGCGCGGCATGGGCCTGATGTTGGGCGTCGAACTGGTCCGCGACAGGAAGACCAAGGAGCCGGCCAACACCGAAGCTGCACAGATCGTGGAGAATGCCCGAGCCCACGGACTGCTCATCGGCAAGGGGGGCTTCTACGGCAACGTCCTCCGCATCAAACCACCGATGTGTATCACACGGGAAGATGCCGACTACATCATCGGCTGCCTCGACGAGATCATGGGCGAATTGTGATCCGCTGATTGTGACTCACCAGCGGTGCTTCGCCAAGTGGGACTCGTCCCCACCACCTTCCAACTATGCTGATGCCTGCTTGCGGCTTCGCGTCGTCGGATGCGCAGTGTCCTTCTCTTTCCCCGCCCGTCTCTCCTACGCCTCGCGCAGTTCAGATTCCAGCACCTCGGCGCGGTGTCGTATCTGATCAAGCGCGCGATCCAGCTTGGCGCGATTGCCCGGCGCGCCGCCATCCGAATGACTCACGCCCCCAACGACGCGTCGCCGACCGAAGCCGCTTCATTCGTGGACGATCCCGTTTAGAATCGCAATCAGCCGGAGCCGAGCCGCGTTCCGTGAGCGCGGTGAAGCCGAGACGATGCCGCGATACTCCAGGCGTTATCCACCACAGCCGCTCAACGTCTGGCCGGTGTTGGGCTGGCCAGATGTGTTCGCCTGGGCCGACTGCCAGGTGAAGTCCGACGCCTGACTCCCCGTTCCAGCGAGTTGGAGCGAAGCGCCGACCGACGTGGATCCCGATTCGCTCACGCCGATATCCACGGAGACCATGCCGCTGGCCGGGCCGCTGGTCGCGGTGAACGAACCTTCATAGCTGATGAACTCGACCACCGTGCCGGCGCCATCCACCAGGGCCAGTCCGTCCGGCGCGCCGTTTTGCATGGCGGAAAAGGCGAACGAGAGCGTTCCCATGCAGCCGCCCTGATCGGGAATGATGCCGGAAAGAACGACGGTCTTGTAGGTGCCGCCGCCATTCCCGTTGTAGCCAATGATCTGCCAGCCGGTGAGATCGGTTCCGGCGGGCCCGGCGATCTCGACGATTTCGCCGGTGTCGCTGCTTCTGTTGTCGTAGTGCAGTTCATTGATCCAAGGCGGTCCACCTCCGGCCTCGCACTCATCGGGGATACCATTAAGATTTGCGTCGAAGCTGGTGCCGGAGGAGATGTCACAGGAATCCGGCACGTCATTGGCGTTGCAGTCCGGCTCACCGGCGCAGGCATCACCAATGCCATCGGCATCGCAGTCTGCCTGACCCAGATTCGACACAAGCGGACAGTTGTCGATGCAGTCGAGAATGGTGTCGCCATCCGAATCGGCATCCGGCGTTGCGCAGCCGCACACACCTGGGGCGGTCTTGTTGGCATCATTCGGGCAACCGTCAATGCAGTCGGCCGTGCCGTCGCCATCCGTGTCGGTGTCGGAGATGCCACAACCACAATCGCCGGGCTCGGTCTTGTTTATATCGCTTGGGCAGCCGTCGAGACAATCGGCTGTCCCGTCTCCATCCGTGTCCGTGTCCGGAACCCCGCAGCCACAAGCTCCTGGTGCTGTCTTGCCACTGTCATTCGGGCAGCCGTCGAGGCAATCCAATGTTCCATCGCCGTCGGTGTCGGTCTCGGGAACCCCGCAGCCGCACACGCCTGGGGCGGTCTTGTTGGCGTCGATGGGGCATCCGTCGCAAGGGTCGATCACGCCGTCGCCATCGGTGTCTGCCTGACATTCATCCGGTACGCCGTCGCCGTCACAATCCTGGCTGATCCCGCCGGCGATGTCAGTCGCATCGTCGATACCATTGCCGTTGCAATCCGGGAATCCGCCGCCACAGCCGCTCAATGTCTGGCCGGTGTTGGGTTGGCCAGATGTGTTCGCCTGGGCCGACTGCCAGGTGAAGTCCGACGCCTGACTCCCCGTTCCAGCGAGTTGGAGCGAAGCGCCGACCGACGTGGATCCCGATTCGCTCACGCCGATATCCACGGAGACCATGCCGCTGGCCGGGCCGCTGGTCGCGGTGAACGAACCTTCATAGCTGATGAACTCGACCACCGTGCCGGCGCCATCCACCAGGGCCAGTCCGTCCGGCGCGCCGTTTTGCATGGCGGAAAAGGCGAACGAGAGCGTTCCCATGCAGCCGCCCTGATCGGGAATGATGCCGGAAAGAACGACGGTCTTGTAGGTGCCGCCGCCATTGCCGTTATAGCCAATGATCTGCCAGCCGGTGAGATCGGTTCCGGCGGGCCCGGCGATCTCGACGAGTTCGCCGGTGTCGCTGCTGCTGTTGTCGTAGTGCAGTTCATTGATCCAAGGCGGTCCAGCCGTTCCTCCCCCGGCGGCCTGGGGCGTAGCGCTTGCTTCATTGCCGTTGGCGGATTCCGAGCCAATGGTGTTCTCAGCCGTCACGACATAGAAGTAGGTCGTACCGTTGGTCACAGTCGCATCCGAAAAGGCGCTGGCTGCCACGAGGCCCGCGTTGAGCTGCGCGTAGGGTCCACCCGTGACCGTGGAGCGGAAGACGTTGTAGCCTGCCAAGTCCGGCTCGACGTTGTCGGCCCAGTTCAGGTTGACCACGCCATCGCCGCCTGTCGCGACGAGCCCCGTCGGAGGAGCGGGCGGCGTCGGCGGTCCGCCACAGGTGGCGTTGAACAGACAATCGACCCACTCCGGGTGGTCCACGAACGGATTGCGATTGCCTTGGAAGCTGAAAACGATGTCGTTGCGGTTCATCTCGTCGGCGTCGACCGGATCCTCAATGTGCCATTGCAGCAGCACGGACAGCATCCCCATGTAACCGATGGATTCGTTTGCGCCGGTGTTTGAGGCGGCAATGAGCGCTTCCTCATCCGTCAGGATCAGGTCCGGCTCGGCCGAGCCGGTGATGCCATGAACGCCGCCCTCGTAGCGCACGTCCATGTAGAACAATGCGCGGGCCACGTCACCGCGCCGGCCGATCCAGGTCTCCCAGGTTCCCGCCGTAAAAGAGCCGGAGGTCCAATTCGAGTTGCCCGGATACACACCCGAGCCGCCGCCTTGGCCGTTATTCACGAGAGTGACATTCTCGATGCAAGCGGCGTTGCAAAAGCGGTAGGGCTTGTTGTTTCGCGACGAGTTATAGCCGGAGTCCACGAGGAAGAGGTGATGGCAGTCGGTATACGGATAATTGCCGGAATTGTCGGTGGGAAAACCATACGACTTCGGCCAGCTATGCTCGCGGTTGTAGTTGGTGTTTCCCCCGCCGACTTTCTGGTAGCTGGCGTTGCGATAGACGTCGAGGATGTTGCCCGCATTGGCCGGGTCCTCGTCCGCCAGTTCAAGGACATTCCAGGTGTCGGTCGACGCGGACGTGTAGGGGAACCGCTGATGGTCGTCGATGACGTCGTGCAAAGTGGCACGCAAGGCGGCGGCGTTCGCCGCATCCACCGTGTCATAGTAGCCCGGCGGAGGAGCGGCGTGCGCGCGGGTTGAGGACAACACGACAGAGAGCAACGCCAGCGGCATCAAGGCGAGGGTGCTCACATGCAAGAAACCATGCACTTCCGTTCGCTTGGACATCAAGAACCTCCCGTGGCTGAGTGACCTTTCCGAATCCTCAACGCGGCTGGAATATGCCTGTCTTTGGACTCTGCGCCAAGTTATTTTTGGGTTAATTTCAGAAGTCGCGGGTGGCCTGAGGGGCGGGTGTGATCATCCCATCGCCACGAACTTGGCCGCGCCGCCGCCTTGAAGTAGGCGGCTGGGGTGGCAATGGTTGTGGGTTGGGTCATTAGACACACCTCCCGGCACGTTCCGGCGCAGCATTGCTCTCAGCCGGAACCGGGCCGGGCGCTGTGACCAGGGCAACGCCGAAGGCCGGCGGAAGGGATGGGCAGCCAACGGCCATCTACTCATAACGCAGTGCGTCAATCGGGTGCAGGATGGCCGCTTTGAAGGCGGGGATGATGCCGAACAGGATGCCGACGCTTGCGGAGAAGCCCAGGCCGAGGACGACCGCCCAGATCGGCACCGGTACCTCGACCATCGAGGGATGCAGCGAGGCGATGTTGCAAATCACGTAGCCGAGAATGATGCCGGCGATTCCACCAAACGTCGCCAGGACCACTGCCTCGGTCAGAAACTGCGAGAGAATGTCGCGCCGCCGCCCGCCGACGCTCTTGCGCAGGCCGATCTCTCGCGTCCGCTCCGTCACCGACACCAGCATGACGTTCATGATGCCGATGCCGCCGACGATCAATGAGATGCCGACGACTCCGGCCAGCGCGCTGGTTGCGATCATTTTGATCCGCTCGAAGTCACGCAGGAACTCGTCCTGTCGCAGGATCCGAAAATCGTTGGGGTCGCCGGGTTGAAGATCGTGCTGCGCGCGCAGGACCCGCGTAATCTGAAGTGAGCATTCTGCTGCGTCAGCCTCGCCCACCGCCTCGACGATAAACGGCATGAAATCTCGCAGGAACGGAAACATCTTGATGCCGGTGGTGTACGGCACCAGGACGATGTTGTCCTGTTCCTCGCCCATCATGCTTCCCTTTTCTTCAAGGATGCCCAGGACGCGAAAGCGCAGGCCGTTGATATAAACATAGTCCTCGACGATCGATTCGTCGCAGGACAACTGGCGGAGCATGTCGCGGCCCAGCACGCAAACATAAGCGCTGTTGGCCACGTCAATGGGGCCGAAGCATCGCCCCTTCTCCGCAAAGAACCGTCGGATCGGCTGAAACTGCTCCGTCACGCCCCGGATGTTCACGTCTTCGACCTTCTCGCGACCATATTCCACCGTCGCATTGAGAAACATCAACGGCGAGATGCGCTGAACCTTGTCACAGCGCGAGCCGACGGCCCGAATGTCGTCAACGTCCATCGATACCCGACCGAGCATGGCGCCGCGCATCCCCGACGGCATTCGGGGCATGACGAAGATCATGTTTGTGCCAAAGCCGCGGAGCATATCGGTCACGAAGTTGCCGAATCCCTGCACCATTGAGACGACGGTGATCGTCGAGGTCACGGCGATGATGATCCCCAGCGTTGTGAGCAGGCTTCGCGCCTTGTTCGACCAGATCTGAACAAACGCCGTCTGGATGTTCTGCCAGTGGCGCGCCGCCACCGCGTGGCACAGAAGCACAAGACTCCAGAGCGCGGCAAATATCGCCGTCACCCCGAAGATGCGTCGAGGCGACGCCGGCATTCCGAGATGTGTCGTCGCCCCCGCAGACATAAGACCCTTTGCAACCTCCGATCGTCGATACCAGGAACTCTCGCCCTGAGCGCCCACTCACTGCCCGTGCTATTCGTGCCTTAGAGCGTCGATCGGATGAATGATCGCCGCCTTGAATGCCGGAATGATGCCGAAGAGGACCCCCGCTCCCGCCGAGAATCCCAACGCCAAGACCACGGACCACATTGGAACCTCGATGGCGACCATCTTCGGGTGCAGCGAGCCGACGTTTGCGATCACGTAGCCCAGCACCGTGCCGACCGCTCCGCCGAGCGTGCTGAGCACGACGGCCTCGGTCAGGAACTGGAGCAGAATGTCGCGCCGCCGCCCGCCGACGCTCTTGCGCAGGCCGATCTCTCGCGTTCGTTCCGTAATCGAAACCAGCATCACGTTCATGATGCCGATCCCGCCGACCACCAGAGAGATGCTGACGATTCCCGCCAAAATGCCCGTAGCAATCATTCGCACGCGCCCGAATTGCTTCAAAGCCTGATCCTGGCGCGAAACGTAAAAGTCATTCGGCTGTCCGGGTTGTAAACGGTGCCGCTGGCGCAGGATCTGTGTGATTTGCGCCTCGGCCTGGTCAATGTCGTCTTCGCTCGTCGCCTCGGCAAGGAAACTGGCGCGTGTGCGCATTTCAGGATTGAGTATCAGGGCGGTGGTGTAGGGGATCATCACGGTCTCATCCTGGTCGTCTCCCATGAAGCTGCCTTTGGATTCCAGCAGCCCGATGACCTGAAACCGCCTGCCGTTCAGGAAGACGTGGTCTCCGACGACCGATTCGTCGCATTCAAGCGACTTCATCAGGCTCCGGCCGAGCACGCAGACCTGTGCGGCGTTCTCCGAGTCGACAGGTCCGAAGAATCGTCCCGCATCCGCTGCAAAGCTGCGAATCACTTGATACTGTTCGCTGACCCCCCGGCACGCGATATCGTCCGCCTCCTCTCCTCCGTACGAGAGTTCGACCTGGGTGTAGATAAACGGTGAGATGCGGCGAATGTTCGTGCATTCCGCCCGAATCGCCTCGACGTCTTCGATGTCCATCGTGGTCGTGGGCATGCCGTGACGGTGGTGCCCTCTCGGGTCGAACGGGTGGACGACGATGTACTGTGTGCCATATCCCCGCAACATCGTCGTGACATAATTGCCGAACCCCTCCACGAAAGAGACGACCGTGATAATGGAGGTGACCGCAATGATGATCCCCAACGTCGTCAGGATCGACCGCCCTTTGTGGGCCCAGACCTGGACAAACGCCGTGCCGACGTTTTGACCGTTCCGTGAGAGCCCGGCCAGAAGCCAACGACCGAGATAGCCGGGAATGGCAAAGATGCGTCTGATCATAACACGGGTCTCTCGGAAGCCTCCGCGGATGATCCCCCCGTTCCCGCGATCGCTACCGCAGGTTCGCGCGCCGGGTCACCCGAGCTTTCTGCCGTGGCGGCATGATCATTCAGTCGATCGGATTCGATGAGACCGTCCATGAGCCGCACCGTGCGCTGGCACTGTCGGGCGATGTAATTCTCATGCGTCACGATGATGATGGTCTGTCCGCTGGCGTGTAGCGCGTCCAGAACGGCCATGATTTCGTCGCCCGTCTTGCTGTCGAGGTTGCCGGTCGGCTCGTCGGCGAGAATGATGTCGGGCTCCTGTGCCAGGGCCCGCGCGATGGCCACGCGCTGTTTCTGTCCGCCCGACAACTGGTTCGGGTGGTGGTGCATTCGATCGGCCAGCCCCACGCGCTCCAGCGCCGCCATCGCCCGCTGCTTCTTGCGCGGCACCTGCATGTACATCAACGGCAACTGAACGTTTTTCAGCGCCGTCGTCCGCGGTAACAACTCGAAGCTCTGAAAGACAAAACCGATCTGGCCGCCGCGGATCCTGGCCAGCCGCGACTGAGACAACTTGGAAACATCCTTTCCGCGAAGGCAGTACTTGCCCGACGTCGGAATGTCCAGGCAGCCGAGAATGTTCATCATCGTGCTCTTGCCCGAGCCGCTCGGCCCCATGATCGCGACGTATTCATTCTCGTCTATCGACATCGACACGCCGCGCAGCGCGCGAACCGACTCCGTCCCGATCCGGTAGGTCTTCTTCAGGTCGATCAACTCGATCAGCTTTTCGCCGTTTGCGCTCAAGGCTCACCCTTCGCGACGGCCTGATCCTTGTCCGTTGAATCCTTCTTGCCGTCGTCGGCTTCCGCCAACTTCTCCTCGGCCCCGTCTTTGCCGCCCGCCGCCTCTTGCATTTTCTTCTTGTCCTCGTCGGAAAGGGCGACTTTTTTGCCGTTCTTGAGTTGATCCAGGCTGCGATAGGGCCCGATGATGACCAGATCATCCATGCCGACCAGGTCCCCGCACAACTCAACGCTTCGCGTGTCGGCGATGCCGGCGTCCACCAGACGCACCTTCGCGATCTCGTCGTCCATGACGTACAGGACCTTGATGTATTGCGCCTGTCTGGCGCGATCGGACAAATCGAGCTTGGATTGTCGGGCGTCGAACGCCTGGACGATCTCTTCGCTCAGGTCTTTGCGCATCCGATGCACGATCGCCTCCACCGGAACGGTGATCGCATCGTCACGCTTCGCGGCCTCGACCTCCACGTTCGCGGTCATCCCCGGCTTGATTCGCGACTCGGTCGACAGCACCTCCAGAAGTGCCTCGAAATAGACCACGTCGCGCCCTTCCATCTTCGTGCCCTTGGTGGCTACCCGCACGACCCGTGCCGGGACGGGAACCTGCGGATCGGACTGAAGGTACACTCTCGCCTTCTGACCCGCCTTGACCAATGGAATGTCCACCTCATCGATCCGAGCGCGAACCTGCATCTTGGACATGTCGCTGACCGTCATGATCACCGTGCCCGGGTTGTTCATGGTTCCGGTGATCACCACTTCCCCCTGTTTGGCATTGAGCTTGGAGACCACCCCGCTGATCGGTGAATCGATGATCGTTCGTTTTAAGTCTTCCTTGACGCGCTCGAGAATAGCCGCCGCCTCCGCCAGTTCCTGCGTCCTCATCTCCAGAACGGCCCGTGCCTTCTTGAGCACCACCACGTACTCGAATCGCTCCTTGTCCGATGTTGCGTCCACCTCAGAGAGCCGCGTCTGGCGCTGGCAGTCGCGCTCCGCCTGCTCCAGGTCCGCCTCAGCCTGGACGATGTTGGCCTTGAGCTGGGCCACGCGCGCCTGGCCGGAGACGACCTCTGCCTTCAGGTTGTCGTCGTTCAGCCGGCAAAGCAGATCTCCTCGTTTGACGAGATCGCCCTCCTCGACCGGCATCTCCTCGATCTTCGCGACGATCTCTGAGCTGATCTCGACCTCCAGCACCGCCTCGACGTCGCCCGGAGATTGAACGATGCGCGTGATCTCCCGCCGGGTCGGCTTGGCAACCTTCACCGTGATCGGCAGCTCATCGGCAACGTTGAGTAACGGTTTGTCATCCGCCCCCTGCCGAATGCTGCCCAACGCAAAAATCCCCGCGCAAGCCCCCGCCAGCACCAGGACCGTTATAAGAGGTTTCATCACGCAATCTCCATCGAAAAACACACAGGCCGCGTCCTGCCGTTCGCCCGGCAGGAGGCCGCCAGAACTTTCAGGCCGCGGCGTACGCCACTGCCGCACGAACACCCATCGCCACGAGGCACATAAGCATGCACGACACGATCGCCATGCGCCGACTCAACTGCTGCGTCACCGTCAAACCGATCGCCACCAGCACCCAAAACCAGATTCGGAATGGATCGATCGCCGATAGCCAGGCAAGGCCGCGCGACGCACTCACCATCCCCAGCGACGTATTCACCTCGATCGTGCGATAGAACAGAATCATCGCCAGCCGCACCGCCTGGGCCAACAGGTCTACAAACATCGCATACACGCAGATCGACATCAGCGTGTGGTATTCCGGTTTGCGCCCGGTCAGGGCCACCATCGCGTAAAGGCATGAGGCGATCAGCAAGGCCGACACCAGAATGTACGCGGGCGAAGCAACCACCGCCCCCAACCGCGTCATGAGCTTCTCGAACTCGCCCGTCTTCCGAATGTCGTCCATCTGCTCACGTAGCAGCACCCGGTCCACGAGGTTCGCCTGCGACCCTTCGAGTTCCGCCAGGCGGCCTTCCGTCTTCTGATCCACCACGCGGTCGATCAGGCCGGTCTGAACCTCGGCGTAGCCCAACAACGTGACCAACGCCAAAAGCGTGACCAGCGTCCAGCCGTAGGCCCCGGTGTCCTCGACGCGCCTAAACAACGCGGGCGGCGAACTGAACACCAACATGGCGTGCCTCACGCCAGGCGCGGCCTCCCCACCCTGCTGTGTTTCGGCGTCTGACAAGGTTCCTCACCCTAGGCCGGGATTTGAGCGTCCGCGCGGCACCACACGGTGCGGACGTGATTCCCCATATAGTAATTCGTTGTGGAAGGTCGGTTTATTCGCACCAAATCGATGTTTTTCGACCAACGCGGTCGATTTCACCGGCTCGCCGCGCCTCGCCTGATGCCATCCCGGTGGTTCGTGCCCGCGGATTGGACGAATCCGAGCGCGAATCTGTGCAGTACCGGTGATCCCGCTGAACGTCGTCAGGACCACCGCTTCGGTTAGAAACTGTGAGAGAATGTCGCGCCGCCGCCGCACGATTCCGTTAGGCTGCCGCTTCAGGTAGACCACGCTGAAGGGCTGATAGCCGCAGGCGAGGAAGACCTGGCCGACTTCCTGGCAGGCAGGCATCGCCGTGATACTTTTCGCCCGGCAGGGCGCACGATGGTTGCCAGAGGCTTCGTATGTGTTTAGCGGGGTTGTTGGCGTCGGGGGCTTCTGGCCCAATAAGTCAACGGATGGGTCCAATGACCCATGCCACGGGTTCAACGGATGGGTCCAATGACCTATCCTACGGGGTGTGGGACCGATGGCCGTAGGTAGGATGGGTCATCCGACCCATCTGCTGATGGCGTTGACCTGGGACCGCCCTCCGGCCCCAACTCGTCCTTGCGGTCACAACTACCCGCTAAACACGTACGAGGCTTCAGCCTCTGGATGGCGGGCCACTCCCCCCTGTCCTTTTGTTTTTTCTCTTCTCCGCCCGGAGGGCGGACGAGGTTCGATCGACGAGATTCGCACGCCCTCCGGGCGAATTCAATGTCGCCGCGCCGCCGCCGACCTGTGTCCAGACGCCGTCGGCATCCACCCTTGTCTCCCGGAGTGCGGCTGCGCTGCACGGTCGCGAAGCGCCAGCGGCGGCCGTCACCCCGGCTCAGCGCTGGACGGCCCGGATGCGGGTGGCGCGGGCCTCGAGTTTCTCGGCTTCCTTAACGCGGTCCGTCTTGCGGTACAGCTCCGCGAGGTTGTTCAGGCTGGTGGCCACGTTGGGATGGTCCGGCCCGAGGGCCTTTTCCATGATCGCCAGCGAGCGCTGGTAGAGCGGCTCGGCCTGTGCGTACTGGCCCTGGGTGGCGTACAGAAACGCGAGGTTGTTCAGGTCGGTTGCAACGCTGGGATGATTCGGACCCAATGCCTTCTCATCGATCGCCAGCGAGCGTTTGTAGAGCGGCTCGGCCTGGGCGTACTGGCCCTGGGTGTCGTACAGCTCCGCGAGGTTGTTCAGGCTGGTGGCCACGTTGGGATGGTCCGGCCCGAGGGCCTTTTCCATGATCGCCAGCGAGCGCTTGTAGAGCGGCTCGGCCTGGGCGTACTGGCCCTGGGCTCGGTACAGCTCCCCGAGGTTGTTCAGGCTGGTGGCCACGTCGGGATGGTCCGCGCCGAGGGCCTTTTCCATGATCGCCAGGGAGCGTTTGTAGAGCGGCTCGGCCTGGGCGTACTGGCCCTGGGCTTTGTACAGCTCCGCGAGGTTGTTCAGGCTCGTGGCTACATCGGGATGGTCCGGACCGAGGGCCTTTTCCCTGATCGCCAGCGAGCGCTTGTGGAGCGGCTCGGCCTGGGCGTACTGGCCTTGGGTGTCGTACAGCCCCGCGAGATTGTTCAGGCTCGTGGCCACGTCGGGATGGTCCGGGCCGAGGGCCTTCACCCAGATCACCAGCGAGCGCTTGTAGAGCGGCTCGGCCTGGGCGTACTGGCCCTGGGCTCGGTACAGCTCCGCGAGGTTGTTCAGGCTCTGGGCCACGTCGGGATGGTCCGGGCCGAGGGCCTTTTCCCTGATCGCCAGCGAGCGCTTGAGGAGCGGCTCGGCCTGGGCGTACCGGCCCTGGGCTTTGTACAGCGCCGCGAGGTTGTTCAGGCTGTTAGCCACGTCGGGATGGTCCGGGCCGAGGGCTTTTACCATGATCGCCAGCGAGCGTTGGTAGAGCGGCTCGGCCTGGGCGTACTGGCCCTGGGTGGCGTACAGAAACGCGAGATTGTTCAGGCTGGTGGCCACAGAGGGATGGTCCGGGCCGAGGGCCTTTTCCCAGATCGCCAACGAGCGCTGGTAGAGCGGCTCGGCCTGTGCGTACTGGCCCTGGGCTTTGTACAGCCCCGCGAGGTTGTTCAGGTCGATTGCAACGCTGGGATGATTCGGACCCAATGCCTTCTCATGGATCGCCAGCGAGCGCTTGTGGAGCGGTTCGGCCTGGGCGTACTGGCCCTGGGTGTCGCACAGCGCCGCGAGGTTGTTCAGGTCGGTTGCAACGCTGGGATGATTCGGACCCAATGCCTTCTCATCGATCGCCAGCGAGCGCTTGTAGAGCGGCTCGGCCTGGGCGTACTGGCCCTGGGCTTTGTACAGCTCCGCGAGGTTGTTCAGGCTCGCGGCCACCGCGGGATGGTCCGGGCCGACGTTGGCCTCCGCCACCTCCAGGGCCTTTCGGGCCACCTTCACGGCCCGGTCGTACCTGCCTGCCCGCTCGAGGCGCAGCACCTCGTCGTTCAGCGTCTGCCACTCGATGCCCTGCGAGAAGGCGGTCGCCGGCGTGAGGACCAGCGCCGCCGCCATCAGCACGATTCTGAATCTGTTCGTCGTCATGTCAGGCCCTTTTTCAGTAGGCGATCGAGACGCCGTCCCGCTCAATCACTGAGGCGGGGCGGCTCGGCCGGCGCCCTTCCGTAGCCATTCCCCACCCTTTGCTGCGCAAAGGATGGGGCACACGCCCCGCACACGCCCCGTTGCGCTGGCCCGAAGCGTATCGTAGTGTAACGGATGGGCACGGTTTTATGCAGCGCGGGGCTGCCTGGATTCCGGCTTTCGCGGGAATGACGCTGCCGTTGGATCGACGAAATCTTCAATGTACACGCATGGCTGTTTCACGGCCCGGGGACTGGCCCGCTCCCTGACGGTCGCGGCTCGGGCCAAGCGCCGCGCGGGGTTTGATCTGTACTCAAATTGTACCGAATCGATGGTCTTTGAGCGGGTTGCTGTATCGTTCTGGCGGCCGGGTTGTCGTCTGATCCGCTCCGGAATCGGCCATAACACATTTATATTAAGAGGGTTATGTGTCACGCCCGCGAGGCCCCTGCTCTGGGCCGAATCTCTGCCCGGTCTGCCACGGACGCCCATGTCGAGAGTATAAAGGTGGGGGCGGCCGAGCCCGGTTCCACGGTCTATTCCAGGGGATGTTCAGGATGAGCAGAATCGTCTCCCAGTCCATGCGTCGACGTCCGCCATTCACGAGGTCTGATCGTGCCGGCAGACGTGGACTTTGCCGGCGCGGCGCCATGCTTCTGGAGGTGGTCATCTCTCTCGGCATCCTTGTGGTTGCCATGGGGGTCATCGGCCTGGCCTTCAACAACGGGCAGCAAAAAGTCGAGTTCGCCGAGCGGATGGTCAGGGCCATGCTCATGACCGAGAAGCTCATCGCGGAGATGGATACCGCTCTGCTGGACCTGACGGACCGGGAGCAGTCCGGAGGGTTCGGCGACGAGTCGATCCCCGGCATGTCCTGGCGCGTCGAAGTCAACCCATCGGACCGCGCTCCAGGCGTGCTCGACGTGGATATCAACATTTACATGGGCGATCCCAACGGGTCGGCGGATGAGCACCAGCTTCTCCTGGCCACACGGGTCGAACGGGTCGAGCCGCGCGGCATCGATTTCGAGAAGGACTTCGGGCTGGATGAAGACCAGATTACTCAACTGACCGACGCCATCCCCGGCGGCGCCCAGGTACTCGATCCGACGAACTTCGATCCGAGATCATTGGCGCAATTGGACTTGGACACGCTGGTCGAACTCCTGCCGACGCTGATCCAGGCCTTCGGGGCGAATCTTGCCCAGGGACAAGTCGATCAACTGATTCAGGCGGCACAATCCGGTGACCTCAGCGGGTTGCAGAACGCTGCCGGAGCTCAGCAGGGCGGGGGGCGGCGATGAGATCGACACGACCTAAGAGCCTTTCGACTCGTCGTGGCGTCACGTTGCTGGAGGTCCTCCTGGCCATGGGGCTGATCGTCCTCGTGTCTGCGATGATGTTTGCTTTTTACCACGCCGTCTTGCAGAAGCGGAGCGGGGTTCACGAAGTCGTGCGTTCGGGATATCTCGCACGCAACATCGCTCACAAGATCGCCGAGGAGATTCGCGCAGCCAACGGCTTCGTCTCTGCCGCCGGACCGGGCATCAGCGGGACCGATCGACTCATCACGATCCAGACCGTTGCCATCCCCGACAAGGAGTTGTTCAGGCGATTATCCGTCAAGGATGATCCTCTGCCGGCGGAGTCGGACATTCGCCAGGTGCAATACTACCTGGCATATGACGACGAAGAGACGCACAGCTATCCGGACGGCACCGAGGCCGACGCGCCGCTGGGGCTGGTGCGCCGGGAGATCAAGACGCTCTATCAGACGGTTCAGTTTGCCAACGAATCGGAATCGGTGGATCTGGACCTGGTCTCGCCGGAGTTGAAGTACGTGCGGTTTCGGTACTTTGACGGCGTGGATTGGGTGGATCGGTGGGACATCGGCAACGACCCGGAGGGACAAACGGGCAACTCGCTGCCGCAAGCGGTGGAGATCACGGTGGGGTACGCCGAGTTGCCGCCGCCGGAGGAAGAGGAACAGGAGATCGATCCGGCCGAGTCGGATTTGACTCCCTCAGAGCCTGAACCGTACTCGCCGAACACCTACTCCGTGGTGGTCCGACTCCCCCAGGCCGACTCTTTCTTCGGTTCGCGGATGCAGCGGGCACAGCGAAGGTCGCGGCTGGGGCAGAGTAGCGGGACGTGATGCACGGCGCTACAGATTATGACGTAACCTTATGTTTAATATAACGCTATACAGTATGCATGCTCGCCGAAACCGCCCTCGACGCGGCCTGATTCTCGTCGTCGTCCTGGTGATGGTGGCCTTGCTGGCCCTGCTCGCGGCGAGTTACACCTTCATGGTCAGCGCACATCTGAAGACCGTGATCGCTCAGACGGAGCAGTTTCAGGCCCGGATGGCCGCCGAGGCGGGTATCCAGCGAGCCATCGCCGTCCTCCGCGAGACTCCCGGCGACGTTGATTCCTGGTTCGACGATCCCGAGGCCTATCACGGGGCCTTGGTATCGGGCCGGCAGGGCAATGAGGGGAGCGCCACCTTCCAGGAGCGTTCCGACGCACGAACGTACGACCGCTCCGCCGAGCCGGCCTGGCGGTTCACGCTCTATGCGCCCAACTTCGACGAGCCTCGAGACGCTCGCTACGGATTTACGGATGAATGTGCGAGATTGGACCTCAACGTGGCGACCGAGGCTCAGCTTCGCAATCTGTTCTCTGAGGTGATTCCGCAGGATAGCGATAACGACGTCGATGTTGACGTCCTGGTGGATTCGTTGCTGGACTGGCGGACTGCCGGGGGCGGGGCACGTCCCCAGGGCGCCAAGGATGACTACTATGCTGCGCTGACGCCGCCATATCGCGCCAAGTCTGCACTCTTCTCCACCGTCGAGGAGCTTTTGTTGGTGCGCGGCTTCACGGCCTGGGTCGTGTTCGGCGAGGACTACAACCAGAACGGCCTCCTGGACCCCAGCGAAGACGACGGAGACACGTCGTTCCCTCTCGACAACGCCGACGGAGTGCTGTTTCGCGGGGTCGCGCGGTACCTGACCGTTTGGTCTCAGGACATGGACACGACCGGGGAGAACAGTCCCCGCGTCAACCTCAATATGCAGGACCTGGACAAGCTGCGCGACAAGCTCGAAGAAGCCGGGATGGATGGCGACCTTATCAGCTATGTTGAGCGGGTTCGATCCTCCGGCGCGCGGTTTAACAGTGTTATGAACCTCATTCCGGCGCCACCACCACCGGAGCAGGAAGAAGGAGCTTCCGAAGAAACGTCGCTCCCCCCAACAACACAGGGAGCAGGGTCTGATGCAACTTCCCAGCCCGATAACGAAAATGCTGATGGTGTCCAGGGTGGTTTGACCGATCAAGACGGTGCTAAGGATAGGTCCGAGAATCAGGGCACGGGTAGTCCCGTCGTCTACCGGGATCTGACGGAGGAGGTGCCGCCGGGAACCTATGACGACCTGCCCGAGATTCTGGATCGGCTGACGGTGAACCCGTCCCCGTTTTTTCAGGGGCGGATCAACGTCAGCACGGCGCCGCGCGAGGTGTTGGCGCTGATTCCGGGCCTTTCCGCGGCGGAGGCGGATGCGATCGCGGCGGCGCGGAAGGAGCTGCGCAGCGAGGACAAGTCGACGCCGGCGTGGTTGTTGACGCAAGGGGTGTTGGACGAGACGAAGTTTCGGCAGATTCTTAATCAGATCACGACGAAGGCATCCATGTATCGCATCGAATCAGTTGGCTATGCGGATCACATCGGTGTCATCTCGCGGGTCATGATGGTGATCCAGATGCGCGGCCCGATTCCGCAAGTGATGTACTACCGCAATCTGGACAGACTGGGTGTGGCATACAACCCGTATGGAGAGGAACGCCGAGAACTGGCGAATCGATCGGAATAGTCATGGCGCTTAGCCTGGGAAGCAAGAAACTGCTGGCGATCGACTGGGACAAACGCAACTTGCGGATGGCCCTGGTGCGCGTCCGGGCCGACGACATCGAGTTGCTCAAGGCGGTGTCGGTGCCCATCCCGGAAGACGTGACCGGCGACGACGCTGAATCGCTGGGCGCGTTTATCCGCGAGGCGCTGCGCCAGTCCCGGCTCAGCGTGAAGAGCGCGATCCTCGCCATTCCGCGCGAGCAAGTCGTGCTGAACATGATGGACCTTCCGCCCACGCCGGAAGAGGAGATGGCCTCGCTCGTCCACTTTCAGATTGTGAAGGAACTTCCGTTTGCGCCGGACCAGGCGACCATCGATTTTGTCGTCTGCGATGAACACGATCCCAAAACGCGCTGCACCGCGCTGGTGGCGGCGGTTCGCAATGAGGAATTGGCGTTCTATCGAAAAATGGCGCATGAGGCGGGGCTCTCCGTCGAGCGCATCGGCCTGCGACCACATGCCAATCTCACGGCCGTTCTCGCGTGTCTCGCCGATCGCCGAGACGAATCGACGCTCGTCGTCGAGGTCGGGCCGCTGCTGACTGAAATCGATATTATCCAGTCCGGAGCCTTGACCTTCAGCCGTGCGGCGTCGGTTTCGCTGCCCGACTTCGGCCGTGCACGGGCCGTTGAGGCCCTCGACAGTCGCGTCACTGGAGTCCACATCCAGGACGTTGATCCGGAAGACGAGGCAGGCCGCGAAGCCGTACGTCGACTGGTCGTCGACGTGAGTCGCTCTTTTGAGGCGCACCGCGCGACGGACCCGTCCGTGAAGATCGATCGGATCGTTGTCTGCGGCGCGACGGGAGTCGAGCAGCAGCTTGCCGAGTCCCTGGCCGGTCGATTCGCCGCGCCGGCGCAGCTCTTCTCGCCGGATCGGGCATTCGGCCTCACGCCGCAACGCGCCAAGGAACTGCGCGGATTCAATGCGGTACTCGGGCTTGCCAGGGGCCAGCTCCTTGAGGGGCTCAACTCATTTGACTTTCTGCACCCCAAGAAGCCGGTGAGCAGGCGCTCGCGCCGTATAAAGCGCGCCCCGGTGGCGGTATTGACGGCGGTCTTGCTGGTCGCCGCGGCAGTGACCTTCCGCATCAGGTTCATTGGACCTGAGCAGGACAAAGTCCAAGGCCTTCAGGCCGTGATCCGAAAGGACCAAAAGCGCGAGAAGCCGATCAAGGAATTCGCGCAAAGGGTTGAAGCTCTGGAGGATTGGAAGGCATCCGAACAACGCTGGCCGGAGGTGCTGGCAGCGTTGACCGAAGTGTTTCCGCCGGCAGAAGAGGCATACGTCACGCGGCTGGATTTCGAGACCCGAGCCAAACGCAAATCGACCCTGCGCTCCAGCACCCTGAAGCTCAAACTTCGGACCGCCAAGTTGGGCGCGGTCAGCCAACAAAGCGCCGCGCTGCGCGACTTGGGTTTTGAAAATGTTGTCGCTGGCCAGGAGACCAGAATAGGAATCGTGCGCCCCGGCGACGTCTATCGATTCGATTCCAGTGTGTCCGCCGAAATCCCGCTACGTCCCAAGACAAAGACCGAACCGCAGAATGTTGACGAGGCCGACGAGGCCGATCAGGCAGACCCTGAGGAGACGGTTTCCCCCAGCGACCCGGCCGAAACGGCGATCAAGCCTAACGCAGACCAGGACGGGGGGGCATCTCAGTGAACCCCCGCGAACGAAAACTCACCATCATCGTCGGGACGATCTTCGCTGCCGGGGGGTTGTTCTATTGTGTGAAGCTCATGTTCGTCGCCCCCTTGCACGAAGCTCAGACCCAATACGAGAATCTGCTCGGGAAACAGAACGATCTGAAGAAGCTTATCCGTACCGAGAAGGACCTGGCGGAAAAATGGATGGCCGATGCCCGGCGCACGTTTTCTTTTGAGGCTGCCGAGGCCCAGGATCTGTTCGGTGAGGACCTCAAGAAAATCGCCAAGCGGCACGGATTCACCGCCGCGAGCTTCAAGCCGCGCACCGGCAAGTTGATCGGCGCCAAGACGAAGATCACGACCGTGGCCTACGGCATCTCGGCGACGGGCCCGTATCCGAAGGCGGTCGACTTTCTCCGTGACATTTATCGGGCCCCGTATCTTTGCCAGGTCACGAGCCTGACGCTTACACCGCTGGGTCCGAAGCAGGGCCGTGATCTCGTGAAGGTGGAGTTCACCGCCGAGACGCCGGTCTTGCCACGGATCAGCCGGAATCAAATCAAACCTGTCGCGAATGCGACAACGATGCCGGCCGATCCCGAGCCCCCTCTGGCTCCCTTCCGGGAGGGCCTCCCGCCGGAATCCCGCTATCTCGTCCTGGCCGAGCGGAACATCTTCCGGTCCTTTATGCCCGCCCCGACCAATCTGGTTATGATCGACAATCAGGATTTCAAGACCGTTGCCCTCGAGGTGAAGTTTTTTTGGGAGGGCAAGGTGAAGAAGCAACTGTTCGAGACGGTCCCGGGTAAAACCCAGAAGCCGGTATCGAGTCAGGGGGAGGTTGTTGAGATCAGCGGATCGTATGCAGACGGAGAGCCGATCGCCTCCAAGCGGTTGGACTTTAATGAGCGGAAGGATTGGGTATTTCAGGTTCCCTCTCACTCGCCGGCACCGCCGGCCGAGACGGTGATCCTCGCCGTCACGAACCAGGACGGCAAAGAGGTCTTGCTCAACGTCGTGATCACCTTAAAGGACAACAAACAGTTCCGGCCGCCGACGATGCTGATCGAGCCCGGCCGGACCGTGGACGTCGGGGAATGGGAGGCCAGGCAGGTTCAGGCCACCGCGACCTACAAGTCGACCAAGCCGGGACCGGGCGCGACGTATCAGCCGTCCACGGCCAAACAAACGCTGATCATTCCAATTGAACCGGCCGTTGCCGTGGCGCAGGGACCCGCCGGGCCGACCTCGCCCGAGGATCCGGCGGCCGACGCGCAATTCAGAGTGACTGGTCTGTGGGCCTATCCGGATGCGCAGGAGATGATCGTATCAGGGCCGACGGAACGCAAAGTGATCTCCACCGGCGAGGAAGGCTTGGTCGACACGGGGACGTTGTTGGCGGTGCATCCGCTGGGTGGCGTCGTGAAGATGCCCAGTGGCAACTTCTACATCTACCCATTGGGGAAGAGCTTCACGGAGCGAGTGTTGTTGCACGTGAAGGACGAGTCGGAATTGGCGCAGGCGATCGATGCCTGGACACAGGAATAACGAGGCGACCCGTGACGATGAGGATCGACCGATTGGTCTTGGGCGCCTTTGCGACGGCCGGTGCGAGCAACATGCGAGACGCGCGGCAGTTGAATCGGGAGGTGCGGCGATGAAGTCATCTCGAGGACGGTTTGCAGGCTGGAACCATCGTGTGTTGCCCGGCCTGCTGTGTTGCGTGGGGCTGGCGATGGCGGTGGCTAGCTTCGGCACTGCCGTGGCGTCGGATTCAAGCGAGAAGGCGTCTCCGAAGAAGAAAGCGGGCCAGCCCGACTCATCGCAGCCGACCACGCAGCAAGCCTCGCCCGACCCGAAGTTGCTGGAGGCCAAGCGCCGAGCGATGGCTTCGATTAAGAAAACGCCCCAGCCGACTCAGGCCACGACCCAGCCAGTGACGGTGAAACCGATGCCGAACCAGGTTTCGCCACGGCCGACGAAGGTCAGGCCGCCGATCAGCGCTGCCGGGCGACGTCGCGAGCTCGGGCGCCCCGGCGAAGGCCCGGCCGTTCGGCCGGCCGTGCCTCCGCGAGAGACTGTCCCGCAACAACCCGCGACGCAGGCGCCGACGCCCACGACGATGAAATCGGAAGACGGGCAGGACGCGGCCGAGGCGGCGGACTACTCTGCCGCGACCCAGTCTCCCGTCGCCAATACAAAAACGACAATTGTCTTAAGCACGGAACCGCCCGATCCCGATGCCCGGACCTATCGCTTTCAGTATGACAAGGCGCCGTGGGCCGACGTGTTGTCGGACTTCTCCCGGATCAGCGGTTTGCCGGTGGTGAACCTGTCCGATCCGCTCCCCGGCGAGTTGACCTATCGAACCAGTGAAGAGATGACCTTCATGGAGGCGATCCATCAGCTCAACTGGCTGCTCCAACAGCAGCCGTTGAACAACTACGTCATACAGCGGAAGGCGGGATACCTCTCCGTTGGACGGCTGCCGGACCTGATGCGCAAGATCCCGCCCGAGAAGATGTTCAAGACCTTTGAGGAGTTCGAGGCGGCAGACCTCGATCCATACGACGTCTGCCTCACCTTCTTCGAGGTGCCGGAGGGATGGACGCCATTCGAAGTGATCGAGCAGTATCGTCCGAAGTTCTCCGACACCTACGGCACCCAGATCAGCGGTGAGACCACGATCGAACTGACGGGACTGGCCTGCGAGCACAGGCTGTTCAAAGAGATCATTACGAAGCTGGCCGCCGGCGAGAAGCCCGACCGGGATAGCGATCAGCCCAAGATGGTCATCCCGCTCAAGGCCGCCAAGGTGGCCGACGTACAGACGATCCTGCGGCAGTGGTATCCGGTGTCCGGGCCGGCGGCTCGCCCCGGCCGGCGCGGCCCGCAGCCGGGCATCGATCCGAACGCGGATCAGGCCAAGAACCTGTCCATCGTGGCGGACATCAAGAACAACGTGTTGTACCTGCGTGGCCCGCAATACCTGCTCGATGAAGCGCGCGAGACGATCCGCAACATCGACGTTGATGAGTGGCGCGAGCCGGTGCAGGAGTTGATCCACCTGAAGAACGCCTCAGCGGCAAGCATCGTCCAGACGCTCAAACCCATCTTCCAAAAGCAGTCGGTGATGTTGCTCAAGAGCACGGTCTGGATTCCGCAGGCGATGCAGGATGCGCTGACCTGCGACATCTCCCCCGTTGCGTCGAGCAATGCCGTGATCCTGATCGGCGGCGCGGAGGGTGTCGCCCGGGCCAGGCGGCTGGTCGAGAACTACGACGTCGAGCCGGACTGGATTACCAAGACCATCGAGCTTTCCCACGCCGACGCGGCGGACATGGCCGCGACGATCCTGGCGAACCTGCCGGCGGCCAATCGGACTTTGACACAGCCTCAGATCACCCCGCGCTCAAGCACGACCCTGTTGGTCTCGTGCAGTGAGCAGGACTACGGGATGATCATGGAACTCGTGGCCAAGCTCGACACGGTCGACGCTGAGAAGCCCCGAGAACATTTCGTCCATCTGGATCACGCGAATCCCAGCGAGGTCGCCCGCACGTTGCAGCAGGTGATGCAGGGCTCGGCGTCTCTCCAGATTCGACAGCCTCCGCAGCAGGTCCGCCGCGTACCCGGACAGAAGGGCCTGCCACAGCCACAGTTGCAGATCAGAGGTCCCGTCACCACGGTCGGCCGAAATCCGGTCTTCATCCCCGACGACGCGGCGGGCACCCTCATTGTTTTTTGTAGCGACAAGGACTGGCCCGAGGCAGAGCGGTTGATTCAGGAACTGGATACTCTCGCAGGCAAGGCCAGGCCCGAGTTGCGCACCGTCGAGCTGGAGCACGCCGACGCGACCGACGTCGCCGCCATGCTCAACCAGATGCATCCACCTCAGCCCGGCGCCGGACAGGTGCAGCAGATGGTCACGGCCGACGTCTACAACAACACCATCACCATCTTCGCCAAGGCCGACTTCATCGAAGAGGTCCTGCCCTTGATCGAACGGTTGGACATCAACCAGTCGGCCCCGATGAAGGTGATTCAACTGCATTACTGCAAGGCCGAGGTCATCGCGCCGATCCTCTCCCAGGTTTTTCCCGATACCGCGGCGGTGACGAGGCCCCAGGCGCCGATAGCCCAGCCGCGCAAAGGCGCGCGGCCGCAACCGCAGCAGTTTGTGCGCCGTGCCGCCCCAACGGGCGAGACCCAGGTGCGCATCGTCGCCGAGCCGGTCACCAACACGCTGGTGGTCACCGCGCCGCCCGAGGAGCTAAAGCTGATCGAGGACCAGGTCGCCGAAATGGAGGCCGCTGCGAAAGAGGTGACGTCTATTCGGGTCATCGTCGTCGCGGAGAACCGCCCGGCTTCGGAAATCGCGGAGACCTTAAACAGCCTCATCGAATCGCCTGCGGCAGGCGGGGCCAAGGGCAGGCCGCAGCAGAAGTCCACCGACAACCCGGCGGCCGAGCCGCTGACCATCACCACCCTCGGCGAGCGCATCATTCTCGATGGCCCGCAAGACAAGGTGGCCGAGGCCATTCAACTGGTCAATCAAATCGACATCGAGGATCAGCAGCCGATCTTCCGCAAAGTCAAGGTTCTTGATGCGGAGCGGGACGAGCAGAAGCTGCGGACACTGTTGGCCGAGCAGCAGGCGCGGAAAGCAGTCGCGCCGATGCCGCGGGGCGGCGGCAACAAGCCCGGTCAGGTGCAGCAGGTGCCTACGGCAACCTCGTCGGAGATACAAATCTACGCCGACACCGATGAGAACACCCTGTTGATTCGGGCCATGCCCAAGGACTTCATCGCCATTGACGAGGCGTTGGCGGTCATTCTCAGCGATCCGGACGTGCCGGATATCATCAAGGACCGGCCCGATGAAGAGCCTTTTTTCCTGGCGAAATTGCGCTGGCGCACGGCCTGGGATCTCTCCTATACGCTTGATGACCTTATCAACAGCGATCCGGATGACAGCCACAAGGTGCAGTTTTTGGAGGGGCCGACTGAGAAGAGCCTGTTGGTAAAGGGCTTTCGCCCTGCGCAGAAGGAGTTAATCGAAAAGTACATTGCGATGTATGACGTGCCGGAAAGCGGCGTGCAGCGCGGGGGCATGAGGTTCGTCGATGTCAGCGGCAAGATGTCTCCCGAGCAGGTGCTCGAACTGCTGGGCAAGGGGTATCAGAGTGCGGAAGGCCGCAAGATCAACATCCTCGACTCAGGCACGTCGGGCGGCCGTGTCAAGATCATCGACATCCACGAGGGCGAGCCGCCGATCGGAGAAGAGGAAAAACCCGCCGCCGGTCGAGAATCCCGCGTATGGACGCCGCGCCGTCTGAGGACTTCGCAGACGACTCCTGGTGTTCAACTTGCAGCCGCGACGCATGCGCACGGCCCCGCGGAAGCCACGGTTGTTTGTCCGATCTGCCATCAGAGTCCGTGCGTCTTGCCGCTGAAGCTCATGGCTTCATTGGATGAGATTTCCTGGGCCTCGGTGGATTCCGACGGCGCCGCTGAGCCGGGTTCCGGCGAACAACCACCCGCCGAACACAACCACGTCCTCGAGCCGCGAGCGATCACTCGCGCCGATCCCGCAGACGAGGAGGAGGACGAAGTCACCATCATGGTCGATCCCGACACGGGCAAGCTCATCCTGGTGGGCCCGGAGGAAGAGACTCGGGCCATTCAGGAGTGGATCGACGAGGTGACCAGCGGCGATGCACCCACGGTGATACGGGTCTTCCCACTGCGCTATGCCGACGTCAAGGAGGCAGCGCAGCTCTTGAATCAGGTCTTCAATCAACAGCAGGCCGTCGTCGCGGGACCACAACCGCAGCAGCCCCAGCAGGGCGCCCCCAAGGGAGAGCAGCCCAATGCCAAGGGTGTCCCCGGCGTGGTCGCCCCACAGCAGGCCGGCCGGCAACAAGCCCGTGCACCGGCCCGCGCCGCGCCGGCGCGCATCAAGGTTGTGTCGGACGAACGCATGAGGTCGCTCTACGTCGTGGCGCCGTTGCCGGATATCCCGCTGATCGTCGAGGTTCTCAAGACGATAGATGCCCGAAAAATAGACAAGGATCAGAACATCAAGTTCTTTCAACTGGTGAACCTCGATGCCGAGCAGGTGGTCGAGAGCCTGCGCGAGATACTGGGCATCCAGAGCAGCCCGGCAGCGGTTCGCGGGAGGCCAGGTCAGGCCAATCAGGGCCAGAACCCGCAACAGCGCGCCGAGCAGATGTTGCAGTTGCAGGGCCAGCAGGGCGGCACGCTGGTCACCGCCGAGAATATCAAGCTCACCGCGGAGACTCAGACCAACACGATCATCGCCAAGGCCCCGCCGGACACGTTGGAACTGATCGGCAGTCTGATCGAGGACCTGGAGAAGCAGACGAATAATACGCAGGTCGAAATGCGCCGCGTGGTGTTGCAGCATTCCCGGGCGACCGAGATCGCCGACATCGTCGAGGACCTGGCCAAGGCAACGGCGCAGTCAACGCCGGCGGGCCGTGGCGGACCGCGCGGCGGCGCGGCAAGCCGAACCTCCGGCGAGGTGACGGTCAACGCCGACCCCCGTACCAACAGCCTGATCATCGCCGGGCCTGCCAAAGACCTCGATCGGGTCGAGAACCTGGTCCGTGACCTTGACGGCGAGCCCGGCGAAGGGACCAACATCCAGCAGTTCGCCGTTCGCGGCGACGCCAAACTCCTGGCCGAGACGCTCAAGTCCCTGTTCGCCGCCGACCCCAAGAAATCCGACATCATCATTGCCGCCAACGACGAGACCAACACGATCGTCGTCAAGTCCCCGATGGCCCAGATGGCCCAGATCGCCGAGCAGATCGCGGACCTGGACGCGAAGGTCGCCAAGGACAAGACCTATCGCACGATCAAGCTCGTCGTGGCCGATGCCGAGTCGGTGGCCGAGAAGTTGACCGAAGTCTTCGGTAAGGTCGAACCCGGCGGCGGCAAGAGCGCCAAGAACAAGGTGACCATCGAGGGCATCAAGTCCACCAGGACGCTCTACGTTCAATGCCCCGATGAGTTGTTCAAGCAGATTGAAACCGTCGCCCGCGACATGGATCGGGCGCCTGACGACGTCCAGGTCAAACGGTTCGTGTTGAGGCACGCCCAGGCCGAAGACGTCCATAAGAAACTCCAGGACATGATGGCTCAGGCCATCGGGTCAGGCAGTATGGGCGAATTGAAGATGGACCTGATCGGCATCGCCCCTGATCCGCGGACCAATGCCCTGGTCGTGACCGGCGGCCCGAACACGATGATGATCATGACCCGCGTCCTCGCGGAGGTGGACGTGCCCGCCGAAGACCGCTTCAAACGCGAGCAGCGCATCATCGAAGTGGGAAGCGTCAATCCCACGGAAGTGGCCAGCGCCATGCAGCAGATATTCGACGCCCAGAAGCAGGGGCAGACGGGGCGCACGGTGCCGACCATCAAAGCCATCCCGGGCACAACCAAGCTGGTGGTCGATGCCACGGCCGAAGAGTTCGAGCAGATCGAGAGCCTCGTGATGAAAGTGGACATCGAAGGCGGCAAGATCGTCCACACCGTCACCATTCCCGAGGAAGTTCCGGCCCAAAGCGTCGCCGAGAACATCAACAAGCTGTATGGAACGCCCGGCGCCAAGGACGGCATCAAGGCAGAGGCGCACGTGCCGACCAACACGGTGTTGGTGTATGCCAGCGAAACCGAGTTCGAGAAGATCAACGAACAATTGATTCAGAAGATCAGCGAGGTGAGCCCGGTCGGGACGCTGAAGTTCTATAAGATTCCGCTCAAGTACGCCGTCGCGGACGAAGTCGCCAAGACGCTTCAGGACTTCTTCGATAAGAAGGCGGGCCTGAAGTCCAATCAGGATCGGTTTGGTTTCTTTGGGGGCGGTCGCGCCACCAGCGCCGAAAAGCGCGAAGACCAGGTCACCGTCATGGCCGAGCCCAACAGCAACATGCTGCTGGTCTATGCCACCGAATCCACCAAGGCCCTGATCGACGAGTTGCTGAAGGACATCGACGTGGATCTGGCCGGTGACCGGGTTGTCGAGATGGTCACGCTCCAACACATGGATGCGGCGGTCATGCTGGACATCCTCACCGAAGTGCTGAAGGTCTCCAAGCGCTCCGTCTCCGAGAGCGACAAACCATTCGTGCCCTGGTGGATGCGGGGCGATGAGGACGAAAAAGAAGACGATGCCGTTCTGGCGGGCGATACGCGCCTCAAGGCGATCGAATCCACCAACTCGATCATCGTGGCCGGTCGGCGCGAGGCGGTGGCCGACGCCCTGGCGAAGATCAAGGAACTCGACGTGCCGGGGGACGGCACCGGCGACGGCCCGAGGATGTTCGTGCTGGATCACGGCAACGCCGGCGAGATCGCGGACGTTCTGAATAAGACATTCGTCGAGTCTCAAACCGCGAGCCGTGGCGGTCGCGGCGGCGGCAGCACGTCTCAGAAGCGCAAGTTGACCATTGTGCCGGTTGACTCGACCAACACCATCCTGGTCCACGGCGGCAAGGCGTCGGAGGTCAACGGTGTTCTGGCGATGGCCGAGGCCCTGGACAAACAGGTGGAGGACGAGCAAGGCGGGGTGCGAGTCCTGCCGGTTCCGTCGGGGCAGAACGTCGAGACCCTTGCCCGGTTGTTCGAGCAGCAGATCAATGATGCGGAGAACAACATGAGGCAACGGCGGAGCGACTATCGGCCCGATCTCGTGACGATCAGCGCCGACCGCCGCTCGAGCGCGTTGCTGGTTTCCGGCTCCAAGGCGAAGTTCGAGGAGGTCGAGCAACTGCTGGCGAAGATTATGGCGATGGGCCCGGCCGGCGGCAGGACGCGAACGCTCATCAAGTTCAAGACCCTCTCGCCGAGTCAAGTCAAGCAACTGATCGAGCAGTTGCAGGAAGGACAGGACAGCGGCAGCGGCGCGCGCAACAGCCGCGGCAACCGTGGAAGCAGCGATCGTGGCCGCACCGGAGGCAGGCGCTCCGGAAGAGGGCAACGCGGCGACGCGACTTGGGGCAAAGACCATCGCTACGAGAAGTTGCGGCGGGGCCACGTGCCGGGGCGGGCGACCGTCGCCGGGTCGATGCCCGTGCTGATGATGAACCTCATGCTCGGCACGGCCGTCGCTCAAACGACAACGCAAAAGACCCAGGCGCCCCCCGAGCGGCCGATCGTCAACACCATCCGACAGCGCAGGCCGACCACGCAGCCGGCGAAGCAGCCCGGGACGATGACCGCCGAGGACCTGCTCAAAGGGACCGCCCGATCCGGCCGCGCGCAGATCTCCGACGAGACCTTGACGCAGATGAGTCAGAGCCTCTCCGGAGCGCCGCTCACGGTCGTCGAGGCCGGGCCGGACGGGATCATCATCGAGGGGTTGCAGTCCGATCTTGACATTCTCTTTCCCATTCTCGAAATGCTGGATACGGCCGTACCGGAGAAGAAAATAGAATACGTCCGTCTGAATAACGCCCAGGCCAAGGACCTGGCCAAGACGCTGACCGACGTGTTCCAGAAGGTCGAGCAGACCGGCGATCGAACGGTCCTTCCGCAGGACAAGGTCGACGTCATCGCCGACTTCCGGACCAACGGCCTCTACATCGCCGCGACGGAAGAGAAGATGCGCCAGGCCCTGGAGCTGATCGCCAAGAACGACGGCCCCCAGGACCCGCAGCGAACTTTCAAGGCGTTTTTCTTTAAGAATCGGCGCGTGTCCGAGGCCGGCGAGGTGCTCAAGAAGCTGGCCGCATCGTTCCTCAAACAAAAAGGCCTGGATGCAAGCCTGATCTCCATTGAAGTTGATCCGCAAAACAATTCCGTCTTCGTCACCGCGGGCGAGGCCTATCTCGCATTCATCGAAAAGATGGTCGAGACACTGGACGTGGAAATGCCGGCCATCGAAGAAGGGAAGGGTCGCGTGGGTCAGGCCGACATCATGGTCGTGCCGTTGCGCGTGGCCGCGGCGGACTCATTGGCCACGTTGCTCAGCGAACTCCTGACCAAGGCGGCGACCGGCGACACGCCGATGAAGGATTTCATTCGCCGCCTGCGCCTCCTGGACGAGAACGGCAATCCCCTGGCGGAAGTGAACCTTGATCGGCCGATCTTCGTTTTCGGCGAGCCCGACAGCAATGCCCTGATCATCGCCAGTACCGTTGAGAATTGTCTCATTATGAAGCAGGTGGCGATGGCCTTCGATAAAGAGCCGGCCAAGTCGCCGGTTGAATCGCAAGTCTTCACGCTCGAATACGCCGATGCGACGGAGGTGGCCGACAAAATCGGTGCTCTGCTCACCTCCAGTGAGGCCCTGACCCAGCGCCCGGGCAAGACCGAAAAGGGCGGAGTGCCCATCGGCGACGCCGGCGCTTTGGTCTATGCCGCGGCGATCAGCGCCGACGCTCGGACCAATCAAGTTGTCCTCGTCGGTCGGCCCGAGGCGGTCGATGTCCTCGGCGGGTTGATCAAGAGCCTGGACGTCAAGGGCCGCGGCGTCATGCCGTTTGACATTGTGAAGTTGGAGTTCGCCAGTGCGACGGGTCTGGCAACTGCGCTGACCGAAATGATGGACAAGCGCAAAGACGCATTGCCGACGGGCGGCGAGAACAGCCAAAAGAGCGAGACGGTCATCATCACGCCCGACCCGCGGTCGCAGACTTTGATCATCGCCGCCCGGCGAGAGCGGATGGAAGAACTCAAAGAATTGATCAGGAAGCTGGACGTCCGGGCCTCGGCGCTGATCGAAAACATCCGAACGATCACGCTGAAGCACGGCAACGCCACGGATCTGGCCCAGAAGTTGCAGGACCTCTGGACCCAGACGCAACAACAGCGCGGGGGCGAGGCCGGCGGATTCCAACTCGAAGTCCCGGCCATTGTCGCCGACGAGCGGAGCAATTCGCTGATTGTCTCGGCCAGCAAGAGTGACTTTGAAGCGATCAAGTCAGTGGTCGACAAGATCGAGGCACTCGAACTCAACCCGATGGCCAACATTTTCATTGTCCGCCTGATGCACAATTCGGCGACGCAGTTGTCCTCTGCCTTGCAGACCCTTTTCGATCGGCGGGCGGAGATGCGTAACGTCGACGGCAACGCTCGCCCGGAGGACAAGGTCACCATCGAGGTCGATGAGGTGACGAACTCGTTGCTGGTGGCCGCCTCACGCGAGAACTACGACGTCCTGATGCAGAAGATCAAGGAGCTGGACGTTGAGATCGGCGTCATGGGCCGGGTCGAGTTTTTCGTCTGTGAAAACGTCAGCGCCGCGCGAGTCAAGGACACGGTCGAGGCGCTCTTCGAGAACGGCCCGTTCAAGCCGGGAGTGAGCGGAGAAAGCGCCGCGACGCAGGATCGCGAAAAGGTGACGGTCGTCGTGGACGAGCGGTCGAACGTGCTGATCGCCTCAGCCAGCCCGGAGAACATGGAACTGGTCCGCGACATCCACCAGCGGATGAACAGCGTCACCACGCCGTGGGACGTGGCGATCACGACGATGGTCGACCTCAAGTACGCCGACTGCGTCCAGGTGGCTGCGCAGCTCGAAGATTTCTTCCAGGGCGTCGATCAGGCCGTGGCAGCCGGCAGTGATTCCAACCGCCAGGCGCTGTTCGCCGTGAAAATCTTCACGCAGGAGAGCAACAACCGCGTGATCGTCGGCGGGACCAAGGACGGGATCGACCGGGCGGTGGAGTTGATCAAGAAGTTGGACGTGCCTCCCGGCGAGGCGACGCAGGCGGTCGAAGTCTATCGCCTGCACGAGGCCCCCGCCGCCCGTATCGGCGAGGTGCTCACCAACATCTTCCAGGAACGCAATCAGCCGCGAACCGGCCAGACCGGCGCTTCAGTTCCCGGCATCGCTGTTACTTTGGAGGTGGATGAATCCAGCAATGCGCTGGTGGTCAACGCGTCGCGGTTCGACCATGTGTTGATTAAGGAACTGGTTACCCTGCTGGATCGGCCGTCAACGATGTTGTCGATGGTCAAGATTTTCTCGCTCGGCAAGGCCACCTCCACGAAGGTCAAGGAAATCCTCGACGAGATATACCAATCGGCGGGCGACAGCCAGGGTGGCCGCAATGCGGTCTCCGTGGTGGAGGACGGGCGGACCAATTCGGTCGTCGTTTCGGCCCCGCCGGGTGAACTGGCCAACATCGAGGAACTGATTCATAGACTCGACGAAGTGAAGATCGAAGGCGCGGCGGAAGTCGGCGTCTTTGCCTGCGAAAACGAAGATGCAAACAAGATGTCCGAGCTGCTCAACGAGATCATGAGCGGTCAACCGGCCCAGGGCGGCGGTGGCGGCGGTGCTCAGGACGATCAGGCCCGCGACATGCGATCGATGCTCGTGACGATGCGGGCGGAGAACGGATCGGGTGAAGCCAAACTTCTTCAGACCATCCGCGAGAATGTTCAGATCAGCTTCAACGAGCGCACCAACAGCGTGATTGTCGTGGCCCCGCCCTCTTCCCTCAGACTCATCGAAGAGTTGGTTCGCAAACTCGACCGGATTCAGAAGCGGCCGGTGCTTGTGAAAGTCTTTCTCCTGCAACATGCCGACGCGACTCGGATGATCGAACTGTTGGAGAGCATGTTCGCCCAGGACCAGGGCTCTCAGCAGCAGCAGGAGTTCCAGGAAGGCCGTGAGGTGACCGTCGAGGGCGGCATGAGCGAGACCGGCGGCGTCCCTTCGGCACAGTCGCAGGACGGCCCGACGCAGAAGGGCACCTTCGGCCGACCTCGTACTACGTTCGTGGCCGACGAGCGCACAAACGCCGTCATTGCCGCCGGTTGGCCGGAGGACATCGACGTCGTTGCAGACCTGATCGACCAGCTTGATTCTCGTGATATCCAGGCCAGAGACAGTTTTGTCTATTCGCTGGTGAACATGGAGGCGCCGGAGATGCAGACCGCGCTGGACACCTATTTCCAGGGCGAAGCACAGCGACTGGACCAGATCGACGCGATGTCGCCTCAGCAGCGCATGGAGCGCGACGTCTCGGTCGTGGCCCACGAGGAGTCGAATCAACTGATCGTCTCCGCGAGTCCCCGCATCAAGTCGGAAGTGGTGTCCATCATTGAGCAACTCGACCGGCCGCCCCCGCAGGTGATGATCCAGGTCATGATCGCCGAGGTGACATTGGATGACCGCTTCGAGATGGGCCTGGAGTTTGCCCTTCAGCAGCTTCGATTCAGCGAGACGGCGATCCAGGGTCCCAACGGCGTTCTTCAGAGCGGCAGCTTCGACGTCATCGGCGGCACCGATCTCGGCGCTGCCGGCAGCGGACTGGGCGGATTCAGCTTCACCATCACCGGCGAAGACTTCAACTTCCTCGTCAGGGCGCTCCAGGTCGATAGCCGGCTGGAGGTCATCCAGCGCCCGATGATCGTCGTTCAGGACAACCAGGAAGGCCGGATCATCGTTGGGCAAAACGTGCCGTTCCTTCGCGGCACGCAGGTCACGGACAATGGCCAGGTCAACAGTCAGGTCGAGTTTGAGGACATCGGCATCGAACTCACAGTGACGCCCAACATCAATCCCGACGGGTTCGTCTATATGACCGTGCATCCCTCGATTTCGGCGCTCACGTCATCCACCCTCGACATCGGTAACGGCGTTCTGGCCCCGATCTTCACCAACCGTGAGGCGGAAACGGTGGTCGTCGCCAAGGACGGTGAGACCATCGTCATCGGCGGACTGATCACCACGACCGACAATGAGAGTGAGAGCAAGGTGCCGATTCTCGGAGATATCCCCGGCCTGGGCGTTCTCTTTCGCACGACGACGCGGACGAAACAAAAGACCGAGTTGCTCATTGCCATGACCCCGCGAATCATGCGGACCGTTGAAGACGCTCGCAGGATCAGCCTCGAAGAGCGTGACAGGTCCGGCATCATCACGCCCAGAATGAAGCAGAGTCCGCTCTTTGAGAAGCTCCAGGTTATGCCCGAATCGGATAGTGAAATCGAGTCCATTGAAGACGTCCCGGTCGAGCCGCTTCCCGGCGCTGAGCAGAATCCGGCCGCGCCGACCAAAACGGAACCTAAGCCGCCATATGGTCCCAAGGTGCCGCGATACGGTCCCTTGGTCCCCTCGGGAGAGGATGTTGTCGCAAGGCGCAGTAGTCGGGCGCTTGATCAGGCCTCGGCGACGAATCGATAGCGGCTCTTGCCCGGCATGAGGGAGGAAATCGAGACATGAATGGCCATTGTCAGTTGCGGCGAATCGCGATCATCTCGACGGCCTTTCTGGCGACAGGTTGCGCGTCGAACATGGGTTGGCAGCCTGAGCAGCGCGAGTCGGCAATCAAGATGCCCGGCCCGGAACCCGTGTCGAACATTGTCAGTGTGAACAAGTTTTTCAGTGCCGTTCCCTGGCTGATCTTCGACGATCCGTCAAACGGGCGGATCGACGGGTTCAAATGTACGGTTTATTTGGAGGGGCATGACAGCCCCAAGGGTGTATTCGGCAGCGGCACGATCGTCGTGACGATGTATCGCCTTGAGAGCGATCCGCTTGGTCGAGAAACGCCCACGCAGGTTCATGAATGGGAACTGCCGCCCGAGAAGGCCTTCCCCTGGCGCGCCAAAAAGCCCACCATGATCGGCTGGGGCTACGGTCTGCGGCTGCATTGGGACAAAGAACTGGATCTCATGGGCAAGCGGGTCGCCATTTTGATCAAGTACATTCGTGATGATGGGCGAGTCATCAGTTCTTCGCGAACGGTCCTGCGCGTGCCGTTGGTCGGCGATGCAGTCACTCAGGTTAGCCTGGCACCAAGCCGACCGGCTCGTCGCCTCTGACCCGCTTGCCGGTGGGGATCACGTCGGCCTGCATCGAACCGTCGCGACGCGATGGATCTGCGATTGGAGCTTGATCGAGGCCTCTTTCCAAGTCATGGATTCCCCGGGCAATACACATCGGGATACCGCGCGTGAGCATCTGGCGGCGTTTGACGTCCTGAGGTTCGCCAAGAACGCCTTTCTCTGGCTGGCAGTGGCTGCGGTCCTCTTTCATCTTGGGGCGTGGTGGAGCCTGCGCGGCCAGGCCATGGAGGAAGGCGACGCCGTCTCATCCGCCGTCCGTCACGTTTCGACCGGGCGTTTCGAGTCCAGTCTGGCCGTGGCGGGTTTCGTTGCGCGAGCCTCAGTCTTGATTGTCGCCGGTGTTCTGATCGTCTCCCTCCTGGTCAGTCTGTCCGGGCGACTCGGGGGAGCGGCCGGCCTGGCGAGAGCTTGTGTTTGGTTCTTGGCGGCGCTCGCGTTGGTGACGCCCTGGGTCCGCGTCCAAACCGAGGTGGCCGCCGGTCTGGGCTCTGCACTCTATGGCTTTGACGAACTTGATCGCTCGGTTGCTGACGGATCGGCCGGCGGTATCCTGGCGATACTGCGCTTCGGTTTGTGTCCTGTGTTGGTCGTGGTGTGCCTTGTTCTGGGGCAGATCCACTTCCGCAGGGCCTATCGCAGCATGACCATCACCCCGCCGCCCAAGCTGCCCATTCATGAGGTATGATGCACAGCAGTGTGGGCCTCGTTGGCGCGTTGCGACGACCCGTACCGAGTTGTTCACCGGGCTCATCCCCGGTTCGCCGGATCGTCGTGAGGAACGGCGATGAGGAACATCGCCTGATCCGACGCGAGGGCAAGCATTCCATGTCGCAGCAACCGCGCACGGTCCGTCCTCACTCGTCGAAGCCGCGCCTGCGGGCCGCCTTGGTGGCTCTGGCCATCATCGGCTGCGTGATTAGCGGCATCCTGCTGAATCTCGGCGCGCCGTCGCGCGCATCGGGCAGCGCGTTCGGTGCAAACTTCTGTACGCCCAGTGATCGCGTCAACTGCGACTACGTTCTCAGCAGCCGGTGGGCGCGGATTGGACCGGTCCCCACCGCCGCCGTCGGCGTAGGCTACTTTGCGACACTGGCCGTTTGGTTCCTGGTCATCGGTGTTCCGAACCGGGCCGGTCGCCTGTGGCATCTCTTTCCGTCGATCTTCACGACAGTTGGGATGTGCGGTTCGGCCTGGTTTGTGTTCGTGATGGCCGCGCGTCTGCCCGTTTGGTGCACGTGGTGCATCGCAGGTCATTCGGTCAATGCGCTGCTGTTTGTCATGACACTCGTTTCGTGGCCCCGGGCCGTTGCGGCCACGCCGCCCGATCAGCCGCCATACCCGACTTCCATGCGGGCGGTGAGCGTTCTCGTGGGTTCGGTCGCACTCGTCTTGATACTTCTGCTGATCGGTTTCGCCCATCGCAGCCAGATGATCGCTCGCACGTTCCAGCTTCAATCGCTCGAGGCCACGAACAACATCGAGTACGTCACCTGGCGCCACGCGCAGTCTCCCCTCCAGGACATTCCGCTTCGTGACGACGAGGTCGGTTTCGGAAAACCCGACGCGCCATTCACCCTGGTTGTCTTCAGCGATTTTGAGTGCGCACACTGCTGGGAGTTTCATCTCAATGCCGTGCGGCTCGTGTCGCAATTTCCCGAGACACTCCGCCTTGTCTGCAAGCACTTTCCCGCCTCAGCCCAATGCAATCCGTATGTCGGCAGTGGGCTGCACTATTTCGCGTGTGATGCCGCCTTCGCCGCCGAAGCCGCACGGGCGGCAGGATCGGCAAAGCAATGGCACGAGTACCTGGAGCTTCTCTACCGGAATCGCGAACGGTTCGACGAGAGTCCCTACGATGAACTCGCCCGGCGGGCGGGGTTGGATGAAGGCGCCTTCTCCGCGGCGATGGCGAGTGAGGAAGTCCGCCGGCGCGTCAGGGACGACATCGACCTGGCGCATCGACTCGGCGTTGAGCGGACGCCGGGCATCTTTCTCAACGGCCGGGCCTTGGCGAACTGGCGCATCACCACAACCGACCCCGAATCAAAGCTCGACGTTGAAAAGACCCTGGCGCTGTGGGAGCGCTTGTTAGGGGAGAAGGCGGCCATCCATCGCCCATCGCCGCCTGATCACGGGTCTTGATCGCTCTTGCGTAAGAGTGTTTCCGCCTTGTGTAGTAGCGTTGGGAGACCGTGCTGGATTACGTGCCACACCATGGCCACGTCGATGTGCTCGTAGCCGTGAATCAGGAGATTCCGAAACGCAATGATCTGCGGATAGTCGCCGATGAGGCGAGCGGTATCAGAGTCAATATGCGCGAGCCGTTTCATTGCTTCGCCAATGATCTCAAAATTGCGTTCGACGGCTTGGCGAAGCATCCGATTTCCGGCCAAAGAATTCTGAGTTTCACCGACCGTGACTGAGAGGATGTAGTCGGCGGCATCACGGACGTCTTCGAGAAGCTTGGGGCTCTTACGCTGCATAGAGTACCTGCCGAGTCCGATTGACCTCGCGGATGAAATAGGGGTTTCTCATCGCCGATCGCACGACGAGATCGACCTTTCGGCCAAGGAGTTCTTCCAGTGCGGCTTGGAATGCGAAGTAATTCGCCAGCCAGGGCCCCAGATCATGGCCCGGCAGAAACTCCACCAGGAAGTCAACGTCACTTTGTTCAGAGTCGAAGGTTTCATCTGCCGCCGAGCCGAACACCTCCAAGCTGGCGATTGAATGCTCACGGCATAGATTGGCGAGCGCTGCTTTCTTCTCCTTGAGGAGGTTGATCATGGTCCGAAACTCCTCTTGCACGAGCCGTTCGGCAGAGCCTACTCGAGATAGCCCAGATCGCTGAGCCGGTCGGCCACCTCTTGCATCTGCTGCTTGGAGAGCGTCGTCGAGACCTCCTCCACCTTGCGGTCTTGCGGCGGTTCATAGGCGATGGTGATCGGAGCCTTAAACAGCCGTCGCAGCACTTGGCCATCCATGTCTTTGGGGACCCGTTCACCCAGGCCCGCCAGGATCGTTGGGGTCAGGTCAGAGATGTGTGCGCTGATCCGTTGCCCACTTTTGACCCCCGGCCCGTGGGCCACAAACACGCCCTGCAACCGATGGGTGCCTTCCAGCCGGCTGAGAGGCACCCATCGCACCGGTGAGCGGCCGCGAATCTTCTTCACCACCGCCAGGCCATCGGCCGGCGCCAGCAGCAGGTCGGGCATCCAGGGGTGGTCTTCGCGATTCGAGTTGTACAGCTCCTCGGTCACGAAGATGTCGTCGAAGACGTTCATCTCTTTTCCGTCGCGGTCGCGGCAGCGCGCCCGCAAGAGCGCCTGACGGATTTCGCGGCGGAGTGATTCGTATTCAGCGGCCGGGACGATGCCGTGCGGCTGCCGTCCCTGAAGATTGATATACAAAAACCCGTAGACGCCGGCGTGTAGAACGCATGCCCGGGTCGTGGACCAATCGATCGCCAGGTCGTGGTCCAAAGCGCCGGATTGGCCTGCCGGCGAGGCGGCATTGGGGCCGGCCAACCGCCGCCACCAAGTCGTGGCGCGCGTTCGGGCACGGGCCATGGGGCTCCGTAGCGTCAGGTATCCTGACTGGGCCAGCAACAGGTTGGCTTGAGCTTTGCCATCGAGACTGCCGTGACCGTGGTCGGACATCACGATGAGGTCGGCCCCGTGCTCATGGCCCAGAGCCTTGAGTTTACCGATGACGGCATCCAATCGGGCGAAGCAGTTCAGGGTCATCTTCGCACGCGCCGGGTTGCTGTCTCGGGTTCGCTCGTCGATGTAACGCCAGGCCTTGTGCTGGAGATTGTCGACCAGCTTGTAGAGGACCATCATCACGTCCCAGCCGTACTTCTCACCACAGAAGCGGGCCAGGTCATAGCCGCGTTCAAAGCTCTGGTTGATGTATTCCAGGTTCTTGGCGAATAGTTCGTCGCCGCCCATCGTGTGGCGCTCCCACCGCTTCTCGTGAGTGTAGTTGGGGTACTTCGCGAGGATTTCCTTTTCAAGCTCTCGGGGATAGGTGAAGGGTTCGCCCGGCGGCGTGTCGAAACCGCTGATCATGAACCCGTTGACCGGTTCCGGCGGAAAGGTCATCGGCACATTGATGGAGCCGACGCGGTAGTTCTTGTCGCTGAGAATCTGCCAGATTGTCTTGGCCTTGGTGCTGATCCTCTTATTGTCGTTGAAGAACAGCCGGTTGGTCTTCGGATCGTAGCGAAGGAAATCAATGATCCCGTGTTTGCCCGGGCCCTTGCCGGTCATGAAAGTCGTCCAGGCGGCGGGTGTGATCGGCGGGCGGGTCGATTCGAGAGGCCCCCAGGTGCCGTTGTCCATCAGGCCCTTGAGTTCCGGCATGACGCCATCGCGCATCAGCGGACCGAGCACGTCGAACGTGGCCCCGTCAAGTCCGATCAACAGGACGCGAGAAAAGTTGGCCACACTGCGGCTCGGTGTGGATGAATCATTTAAGATCACGGTCACAGACCTCCTACGGCGCGGGGAATGCTAACCTGACCGCCGTGCCGATGCAACGGGACGATCGCAGTCTCGGGCCCGGGAGAAGGCGGCCGAGAAGCCGCCGGCTATCGAACCGGGTTTTGGCTTGCCGCCTACGGGTCCCATTCGGCGGTTTTCTCAAAGACGCGCAGATAGGGCTCATTGTGGTAGGGCAGCGGCCCGGTTTGCAACACGAGGCCGAACGAACCACTGCGCTGAAATTCGACGAGGTCCAGATTGTAATCCGCGGAACCGGCAAACTGCCGCTCCCAGGCAAAAAGCGTTCCGATCTTCGCCTGCCCCAATTGTCCGCGGACGCTCGGACGATTGAAAGGCAACGCTCGGCCGGTGACGTAATCAATCCAGACGTTCGCCGAAATGACTTCCCGATTTCCCAGTCCCTTCTCGGACAACCGGCGCCGCATCTCTGCGATCAGCGCTGCCTCCGGCGGCGGCTGGAGCGGCCGGCACAGTGCATAGCTCGTCAGAACGATGATGCCCGCCATACATGTCGGCAACAACGCACGAAGAAAAAGTTTATCCTGACCTTTTCGAGTTCTCGCGGAGGAGATGAGTGCGAGCGGCACGACGACACTCGTCACTATGCGGACGGCCCACTTCGCATCGTGGATGCTCGGCAGTTCGATGACAGTCATGCCTGTCGCCTTGTGGAGCATGAATAGCCGTTCCGCCGACAGCCAAAGAAGAACCATGGACGCTCCGGCAACCAGTACGGCCCGTCGTCGTTGTGGATTGTCGCCTTGCCAAAGCTGCAACCAGCCGACCAGCGCGGCGATCGCGACGAGTGGCGCAATGGGCACAAGGAATCGGGCGTATCCTCCGGAAGCAAACAGCCCCAGCGCGCGAATGGTGGTGTGCGTTGCAAAGAAAATCGCCATGCACAACACAATCAGGCCGCCGCCTCGCCGTCGCACGACGCCGGGCAGGCCGGTCATTGCCAGGACGGTGACGCCCGGTCCGAATGCGTGAAGGGAGCTGGCAAAATAGGTCAGCCAACTCCCTTGGCCGTATTGCGTCGATGGCTCAGGCGCGAACCACTGCTTGATCATCGGCTCCGCGCCGGCGATGAAGGAAAGACCGTTGACCAGAACCGGGGCCCAGATAATGGGCCAAAGTCGGCGCAGGGGCACATTGCTCCACCACGCGACGATGAGCCAAATGGGCAGGAAAACAACGGCCTCGTGCCGCGTCACGACGCCGATCGAGATGGCCGCGGCCGACCAGGACCACCTTCCGCGAAGCGCGAGGTAGACCGCCGACGTGAGATAAAGCGCCAACGGCGTTTCGGTCAGTGTGGTTTCCGAGAGTTGGAAGAACAGCGGTTGAACGTAGGCCAGCGGCACGACCGCCCACGCATGGCGAATCCCCAGCATCGCGGCAATGCGAAACGCCAACCACACACAGCCCGCGGTGAGAATGGCCGAGAGAATTCGACAGGCGGGCCAACCCCAGGCGGCAGGCAGAAAGTACATCGCCGTGAAGCCGGGTCGTCCCCAATTGTCGAGCAGGTACGCCGGCCACTGCCACGCCCATTTCGCGTAAAGGTAATGCGTCAGGTCGTCGAACTGCACAATGCCGTTGGGCGAAAGGAGACTGCCCGTAGCAGAAAGCACCAGCCCAACAGCCACCAAGGCTCCTGCAACGCGCGTCTGCTGTGACTCGGCTGACATGGAATCCTCATCCGGCATCGGGGAGCGCCGCGCACATGGGTCATCATCGTCGCCGGCGCAACCTTGTAAAGCCGGGCAAGGGTCAGTTAGCATGTTTGGCCGCTCGGCTGCCTACACGGGCCGGAATTGCACTGCGACTTTGTTGTTGTCCGGAGGTCGGGTTGGACACGTTGGCGATTGATGTCGGATCGGAGAACGTGGGCCTGTGCCGGTGGGGCAGTCGGGGCCTGCATCTTGCCAGGCAGCCGGCGGAACCGCCCGTCGATGCCTGGCCGCGATGGATCGAAGCGCTGGGCCCGACGTCTGCCTATCAAGTCATCTATCGCTGCACACACCCTGCGTTTCGCGATCGGCACAAGCCGCAGACCATTGCCCGGTTGGCTGAGCGTCATGGCGCACGGCAGTTGCGCGCCATCGCCGAGGATCTGCACGCCGATCCGGTGTCGGCGGCGGCGCGGTATTTCGCGAAGCAGCATCGCCTGCCGATCATCTGCTGTGTGGAAGCCGGTGCCGCAACGATCACGGCGGTGGTACAGAATCCACGCGGCGCCGTGTCGGCCTTCCGCCGATTCCCGACCGAATCGACGAGTCGTGAGTCGTTGGGTGAGGTTGCGCGCTGGCTGAGTGCTGCGCTGGCGGCGACCGTGAAAGGCTCTGAAGTTGAAGGGCTCGATGCCGTACCGCTCATCTGCTTCGGCGGTCGAGGACCATCAATTGCCGCACAACTGGCGGGCGACTGCGGCATGGCATCGTTTCTGATTCCGCAACAGGCCGGCCTCTTCGCAACGATCGGCATGTTGCTGTCCGACATCGTCTTGAACTTCGAGCAGGCCCTGAACGCGACCGAGATCAATCTCGGCCAATTGCGACAAGCCTTCCGCGAACTGATGGACCGCGCCTCCCATGCGATCACCATGGAAGGCTATGATCTGGATGACGCCGTCTGCCTTCGCATCGCGCAGATGGCCCGCGCCGGCGACGAGCACGCCCTGGAGGTCGACTGCGACGACCTCGCGGATATTTCCCGGCTGGCGGAGAAGTTCCGAACGATGCGCGGCGTGGAGGCGGGCGGTGATGAAACTTCCCGTCCGATCCAAGTCCGGGCGATCCGTGTCAAGGCCGTCATCGAGGCGCGCACCGCCGGCTTGCTGCCCGCTATTTCCTCTCTGAGTCCGTCGATGGCGGTTGCTGCACCGGAATGGTTGCGAGGATTCGCGCCGCCGGCCGGCGCCGCAATTCACACGCGCCACGAATTGACCGCAGGCGCGAAGATCGAAGGGCCGGCATGTGTTCGCGAGGCACACTCGACCACCGTGATTCCTCCCGGCTGGGTGGCCGAATGCACGGCGACGGGCGGCCTGGTGGTGCGCCGTTGCACGCCGGTTGCCGGCTGAACCAGCCCGAAGCGCCGGCAAGGCCCCGGCAGCATCACCGACGTGCGTGTAAAGGCCGAAGTTTCTGCCCGCTACGGTGTGATCGCGGCAGCCTGCTTGTCAGCTTCGTCGGCCGCCGGCTCCACCGCCCCCAGCGCGACCAGACGATTCTGAGCTTCCGCGGCCCACGTGGTCGCTGGATACTGCGACACAACCCAGCGATAGTAATAGGCCGCCGCGTCAATGGCCCGCGTGCGCTCGTAGTATCGGCCGATGCTGTACTCCTTCTCCGCGCGGCTTTCGGAGATCCGGCTTAACATCTGCGGAACGCGATACTCCGCGGCCTCTTGCGGATAAGTCTCGTGAAAGTCATTCAAATAGACTTCCGCCTCCAGGAGGTCGGCCTCATCGAACTGCACGCCCGGAAACCGGGCCAGGGCCGATTGGCCGCTTCGCAGCATCGCGATTTTGTGATACTTGCCGCGAGGGAATTCGCGCATCAATCTGGAAAAGGCCAGTTCCGCTTCCTCGAATTCACCGTTGAGATAGTGGTAGTCCGCCTGGCGTCGGAGGGCCTGTTCAGCGATCGGTTTCCCCGGCGCCCACAGATCGACGATGCGGTTGAGAATGTCCAGCGCTTCCTCCGTCGCCGACAGCCAGAGGATGCCGCCCCACCGGCGCTGCTTGCGACCCTTGAATAGAAACATCTCCGCGATGATCAGTTCCTTTCGCAGTGCCCGGTCCGCCAGTTCCGTGCCCGGCCATCCTTCCAGCAACTCCTCCAGCCATTGATACGCCTGCATGAGATCGCCGCTCTTGGGCCGCGTTTCTTCCGCCGACACTTCGGTTTGGGCCGAATAAAACAGCCCCTGCGGCCGGAGCGCAGAGTCGGGATACATCTTGAACCACAGCTTGAACGCCTTGCGGGCCTTCTCGTACTCGCCGCGCGCAAGCATGAATCGAGCGAGGGCCAGATCACCGCCATCGGTGCCGGGGATCGGCGGGGCGATCTCGACCCACTGGCCCGTCTCCGTGTCATATTCGAGACGCTCGTGGTAGACTTCCTCTTCTTCCTGCCCGCGCCCGATGGAAGGTTGGACAAGGAGAATGAAGACCACGATCAGACCGATGTACCTCATGTTTTTGCCCTCTTCAGCTTCAGGCGCCGTGCCGAACACCGGAGATGCTGCTCCGTGGCCCGGATCGTGGCGGATTGTATCGGTCGACCAAGGGGGCGTAAACGGTCGCTGACAACCCTCAAGACGCCTGAAGCTCGAACCGTGGCGCCGGGGTGTCGCTGTTGGGATTGACTGCGGGCGAGTGCGTTGTCAACGGCCGGCCACGGGCTATAATCCGCGGTCCTCGGCAGTGGTCTGGCGATTGGGCATTGATCAAATATGAGATTCCAGATTGCGAGTAGAGTTTGTCTCTCCATTACGCTACTGGCCGCAGGGCTGGTCGGCGCAGGTTGCGGCTACTCCAGTGATCGCAATCAGGTTTTTCGCACGACCAATTCCAACACGGATCGCGTCCGCACGGTCGCCCTGGACATCTTTGAGTCTCGGGAGTTTCGCCGTGACCTCGAACTCCAGCTCACAGAGGCCCTTGCCAAGGAAATCGAATCCAAATCACCCTTCAAGCTGGCCAAGAAGGATCGTGCCGACACGGTCATCACCGGCAAGGTCTTGGAGGTCAGGCAGGGCACGATCGGCCGAGACTTCGCCCAAGTCCGGCCCCGGGAGACTGCGGCGACCGTCGTCGTAAGCTTCCAATGGAAGGATTTGCGGACCGGCGAAATCCTGGTGGACCGCCCAAGGATCGTCCAAACCGTGGATTACATCCGCCCCGTGGGGGAAGGCTTCCACCATGCCATGCAGCGGGCCATGGACAGGCTTGCCGAACGAATCGTCGAGACCATGGAATCCGACGATTGGTAATGTGGGGGCCGCGACTATAATCCGATAGATCCCATGTGGGCCGCCGGCACCCGACCCGGGTGCGGGGTGCTCACTCAGTTATCAGGACCTTGCCAGAATGGCGGACCCAGGCGCCAAGCCGGACAACCATCCCCCCAGCGATCCATCGGGCAAGCCGCAGCCTCCCCGCATGCGCATGTCGCGCGGGGTGATGAGTTGGATCGGCTTCGTTCTCATCGCCCTGCTGATCGTGATGGTTGTGACGCAGAGCTATACGCCGCCGAAGAGCATCAGCATCAACCAGTTCTGGAACGAAGCCAAGGCCGGCAGCTACCAGAAGATCACCATCGGCGATGACGACATCACCGGCGTCTATGCCGGCGGAGCCCAGGGCCAGCCGACCGGACCCAACGCCAGACGCGAATTCCGAGTGGAGTACAACACGCTTACGCGCCTGCCCGAGTTGGAAGAAAAGCTCCGTCAGGTCTGCCCCACGACCGAAATCCTCTACAAACCCAGCAACCAGCCGATCATCAATATGTTGCTCGGCATCGTTCCGTGGTTGCTGATCTTTGCGTTCATCTGGTTCTTCGTTTTTCGGCAGCTTCGTGCCTCGGCCGGCGGCGCCGGGATGCTCGGCAACTTCGGTCGGTCGCGGCACAAGGTCAGCAGCAAGGAACTCGCCAACGTGACCTTTAAGGACGTGGCCGGAGTGGACGAGGCCAAGGAAGAGGTCGCCGAGATCATCGAGTTCCTCAAGACGCCGAAGAAGTTTCAGCGCCTTGGCGGCCGCATCCCGCGCGGCGTTCTCCTGGTCGGTGAGCCGGGCTGCGGGAAGACCCTCCTGGCCAAGGCCATGGCCGGCGAGGCCGACGTGCCGTTCTATTCCATCAGCGGCGCAGACTTCGTCGAGATGTTCGTCGGCGTCGGCGCCTCGCGCGTCCGGGATTTGTTCAAGTCCGCCAAAGAGAACTCTCCGTGCATCATTTTCCTTGATGAGATTGACGCCGTCGGCCGGCGGCGCGGTGCCGCCTATGGCGGCGGCGGCCACGACGAACGCGAACAGACCCTCAATGCCATCCTCGTCGAAATGGACGGCTTCGATACCTCCGATCAGGTGATTGTCATCGCCGCCACCAACCGGGACGACATCCTCGATCCCGCCTTGACCCGGCCGGGCCGATTCGACCGCTCGGTCTTCGTCCCTCTGCCGGATATCAAGGGCCGCGTCGAGATCCTCAAAGTCCACGCCAAGAAGATCAAGCTCGCCGCCGACGTGGACCTCATGCGCCTGGCCCGCGGCACGCCGATGTTCAGCGGCGCCGAATTGGCCGCGATCATCAACGAAGCAGCGATCATCGCGACCATGCAGGAAAAAGACATGGTCGAAATGGATGACCTCGAAGAGGCCCGAGACAAGACGCGGTTCGGCCGGGCCAACAAGAGTCGCGCCGTCGAGGAAAAAGAGCGCATGGCCACGGCCTATCATGAGGCAGGTCACGCGGTCTTGCAGATGTTGCTCAAGGATGGAGACCCTCTGCACAAGGTGACCATCATCCCGCGCGGGCACGCCCTCGGTTCGACCATGTCGCTGCCTGACAAGGATCGCTACGGCTACGGGCTCAACTGGCTTCGCGCCACCATGCGGGTTATGTGCGGCGGTCGCATCGCCGAGCGGCGACACAACAACGATATCAGCAGCGGCGCCGCGATGGACATCCAACAGGTGACCCGAATCGCACGGTCGATGGTGCTGGACTGGGGAATGAGTGAGAAGTTGGGCTTCGTCAAGTACTCGCCGATGGAGCGTAGCGAGTTCGGCCTCAACGAGAAGCCGTACTCCGACGACACGGCCAAGCTGATTGATGAAGAAGTCCGGCGAATGGCAGACGAGGCCTATGCTGACGCCCAACGCATCATCGACGAGAGCTGGGACAAGATAGAGGCCGTTGCCCAGGCGCTGCTGAAACACGAAACACTGGATGCAGAGGAGGTCGCGCGGCTCTGTCGAGGTGAATCGCTCGACAAACCCAGCTTATCGGGCCTCCTCGCTGATGAGGCTGCCCCGCCTTCTCCCCCCCAGGCCAAGCCGGTGCCCAAGACTCCGCCGGGGCGCCCACTGCCCGACGGACTCACCGGCGGCTCCCTCCCACAGCCCGGCTAAGCCCGTGCCCCACTCACGAGAAACCGATGCACCCGACGTGGGCAGCGGACGGCTTTCGCCCTTGCTCACCACCGACGATGATGTTGCTCCCGTTCTTGGTTATGATAAGTGCGGATTCCCTGCTGCGGAGTCGCACTGAGCTGAGTAGACGGCCGGCGTGGAACAGTGCGATGTCTTCCGCCGGATTGAGTGGGTTGTCCCGCGCGGCTTGGCCGCGAGAGAAAAAATGGGGAGCCGACGTGATGGCTGATGCAGAAGTGGTTGTCGTTGGCACGGGCGAATTGCCGCTGATTGTTGAGTTGTACAATGAGATGTTCCGCCCGCCGCACGATCTGGAGTTCTTCAAACGCCGGCTCCGCGGCAGGTACAGCTCTCTCCTGCTGATCGCAAACGTCGACCGCCGTCCGGTCGGGTTCTCCACGGGATTCGAGTTGAAGCCTTCGGTGTTCTTCGCATGGCTCACCGGCGTCCTGCCCGACTATCGGCGGCAGGGCATCGCCATGCAGCTTCACACGGCCCAAAGCGCCTGGGCAGCCGAACACGGGTACAACTTCATTCGCATGGAATGCCACAACCAGCACCGCCCCATTCTGCACATGGCCATTGCCCTCGAGTTCAACATCGCCGGCTTTCGTTGGGATGCCGATCGCTCCGACAATCTGATCATCTTCGAGAAGTCGCTTTCGGTGGAATCCTAGAATAGTGTTGCGCCATTTCACCAGGCGCGGTGCGCTATCTGGTCTCGCAAGTCAATAGCGCGGGGACAAGCGCCGACATACGGCTTGCCGTTTGGCGGCCCGTTCGAGGCGGGATTTCGCTGACTCAATTTCGCGTCGCCCTCAGTGGGAAACGCCTCCCATGAATGCTCCATGAAGACACGCATCTACAACGTCGCACAGCTCGTCGCAGTCCCCCCTGGGCCCGTCTCCGGACAGGCGTTCAAGTCTCCGCCGATCATCGAAAACGCATCGCTGGTCCTGGATGAAGGCCGCATCGCTTGGTTCGGCCCCGCCACGGCCACACCGGTGGGGCCGTTTGAGCAGGAGATTGATGCTGCCGGCGGCACGGTCGTTCCCGGCCTGGTGGACTGTCACACACACGCCGTCTTCGCCGGATCTCGGGAAGACGAGTTTGTCCGGCGCATCGAAGGCGCTAACTATATCGAAATTCTCGAAGCCGGCGGCGGCATCCAGGACTCGGTGCGTGCGCTGCGCGCGGCGAGCGTGGACGAGCTTGTTCGCCAGTCCCATCCGCGACTCCGGCGTATGCTTGGGATGGGAACCACCACGGTCGAGGCCAAGAGCGGATACGGTCTCACGCCCGACGACGAGATCAAGACGCTCGAGGCGATCCGCCTGCTGGATTCCGTCCTGCCGATGGAGATCGTCCCCACGTTCCTCGGGGCACACACCATCCCGCCGGAGTATGACGGACGCCCTGATGATTATCTCGACGCCATCACGGACGAATCGCTCCTGCGGCGGATCGGCGAACAGCAGCTCGCCGAGTTCGCCGACGTGTTTTGCGAACGTGGCGCCTTTTCGCCGGAGCAGTCGCGCCGTTTCCTGACGGCCTGCAAGAAGCACGGTATGACGCCCAGGATTCATTCGGAACAGATCACCCGCACCGGGGGAACGGCGATCGCCATCGAACTCGGCGCCGCATCCGCCGATCATCTCGAACACGTCGACGAGGAGATGATCGTGGCCCTGAAAGGATCGCAGACGATCCCCGTCGTCCTGCCGGGATGCTCTTTCTTCCTGGGTTCACGTCCCGCGCCGGCCCGGAGGATGATCGATGCCGGCCTGCCGCTTGCTCTGGCGACCGATTGCAATCCCGGTTCGTGCATGATCGAGTCATTGCCGCTGATCATGTCCATCGCCGCGACGATGTTGCGTATGACGCCCCTGGAATGCCTGGTCGCCTGCACGGCCAATGCCGCCGCCGCCCTCCGGCGTGCCGATCGCATCGGCGCCGTCGCCGAAGGCTTCCAGGCGGACTTGTTGATTCTCGATGTTCCCAACCTCAACCGCTGGGTGTATCAAGTCGGCGTCAATCCCGTCCGCAAGGTGATCAAGGCCGGGCATGTGGTGGTGGATCATTCGGACTCCGCTTAGGATGTGCCAACCACGGACTCTTATAGCGAGCCGGGCCGTCCTCGGCCCCGGCCTTCCACGGCGCCGCGGCAACAAGATGCGCGCTTCAGGGAGAGTTGTTCCATGCCCCCACTGATTGAATGCGTTCCAAATTTCAGCGAAGGCCGTGATCTTTCGGTGATCAAGCAGATCACCGATGCCATCGCGTCCGTCGATGGTGCGAAGCTGCTGGACGTCGATCCCGGCCAAGCCACGAACCGAACGGTCGTTACCTTTGTCGGCCCACCCGAGGCGGTCATCGAAGCAGCGGTGAGGGCCGGGCGCAAGGCCGCCGAGTTGATCGACATGCGCCGTCACACCGGCGAGCATCCACGCTTCGGCGCGATGGATGTCTGCCCGCTTGTGCCCATCGCCGACGTCACCATGGAACAGACCGTGGAGTATGCCCACGCCCTTGCACGACGGCTCGGCGAAGAGGTCGGCTTGTCCATCTACTGCTATGAAGACGCGGCCAGATCGCCGCAGCGCCGAAACCTCGCAGATGTCCGATCCGGGGAATATGAGGGCCTCAAAGACAAGCTGAGCCGGCCCGAGTGGAAGCCCGACTTCGGCCCCGCCGAGTTCAATGCGAAAAGCGGCGCCACCGCCGTCGGCGCACGCGACTTTCTCGTCGCCTACAACGTCAACCTCAACACGACATCGACGCGCCGCGCCAACGCCATCGCCTTCGACGTCCGCGAGAAGGGCCGCGTCGAGCGCAAGGGCGATCCCCTCACCGGCGAAGCCGTCCTGGATGAATCGGGTCAGCCGGTCATGATCCCCGGCACCTTGAAGTGCGCCAAGGCCATAGGCTGGTTCATCGAGGAGTACGGCGTCGCCCAGATTTCAATCAATCTGACAAACCTCGGCGTTACACCCGTACACGTCGCCTTCGACGAGGTTTGCAAGAAGGCCGACGCCCGTGGTGTGCGCGTCACGGGCTCGGAACTGGTCGGCCTGATTCCGCTGAAGGCCATGCTCGATGCCGGCCGGTATTTCCTGAGAAAACAGCAGCGATCCGTCGGCGTGTCGGACAAGGAGTTGCTCAAGATCGCGGTCAAGTCACTCGGTCTGGACGACCTTTATCCGTTCAAGCCGGAAGAGAAGATCATCGAATACGCCATCGTCGCCGACGAGAATAAAAAACGCATCGTCGATCTGAGCGTCGAGGCGTTCACCCATGAGACCGCATCGGTATCGCCGGCCCCTGGTGGCGGTTCGGTGTCTGCCTGTCTCGGTGCATTCGGTGCGGCCCTGGCAACGATGGTGGCCAACCTCTCCGCGCACAAGCGCGGATGGGATGATCGCTGGGAGGAGTTCTCCGATTGGGCCGAGAAGGGCAAGGCCCATCACGACGCGCTGCTCAGGCTGATCGACGAAGATACCGCGGCCTTCAATGCGGTCATGGCCGCTTTCGGACTGCCCCAGGGCACGGCCGCGGAGAAGGCGGCGCGGCAGGCGACGGTTCAGGCGGCGACGAAGAACGCGATCGAGGTGCCGCTGACCGTCATGGAAACGGCACTGTCCTCAATGGAAGTCATGCGGGCCATGGCAGAGATCGGCAACCCCGCCAGCGTCTCCGATGCCGGCGTCGGCGCCCTCTGTGCCCGCAGCGCGGTCATGGGCGCATTTCTGAATGTCCGCATCAACCTCGCCGGGCTGGACGACAAGGCCCTGGCCGCAGACTTCCTCAAACGCGGCCGCAAGATCGAAACCAAAGCCGTCGCGCTGGAAAAGGACATCCTCGATATCGTCAATGGCAAGATTCAGTAGCGCAGCGTCGGTACTGGTATCGTTTGACGTGGCACGGCTGTCCCGGCGGTGTCTCTCGAATCAAACGATACCAGTACCTTCGCCGTGGGCAGTCTCGTAGGGTGGGTCATTGACCCACCTCTTCGCTTTGGGTCGGGTGGCCCAGGTCGTACTCGACCTGGGGGTCACGATTTCGGTTCCCAGTGAACTTTGCGGCTTCCAACCCCGTCTCAAACTCGCCCTGTGCCGCATGCCTCGCAGGCGCGCGGCGACCACTACCGTAATTGACACCTAGGAGACCGTCCGAGTAATCCTGCTCGCGCCACTTCAAGCCACTTTTGGGCATGTTGCACGCGCCAAAACCATGGTTTTGAAGGACCAATGTACCCGTTCGTGAGCGCTTGTCATGTTACTCGGACGGTCTCCTAGAGAATTGATTGCAGTTCGGCGAAGCACGCCTGCACGTCATCCCACGATGGGCTTGCGCCGAAGCAAAGGACTTGGCATTGCGCTTCGTAGTCTCTGCGGATTGCGGCGAGAAGCTCGCCGGTTGGGAATAGCGCATCGCTTTTGGCGAAGCTCATGTCATCAGGCGGAAGGTAGTCGCGTTCAAAGTGTTCTTTGCTGACACGGTCATAGTCGGTCTTGATCTTCGCGTACTCGTTGGATTCGAGCATGGCGCGGACCTCCGGCTGACCGGCAAGCTGGAACAGGTCGCAGTAGTGCCGGGTGTAAGTGCCGATGGGTCGGCCGTCGCGCTTGTAGATTTCGACCTTGGCATGGATGGTGAACAGCTTTTCGACAAAGGTGCGGCGGAAGTGAAGCAAACGCATTGGGAACGATTGCTCGTCCTCGGCACCGAGCGTATGCCGTGTCTCTTTAAGAAATTGGCCCAAGTACGAACGTAGTTCGACGGTGACGGTCGGCTCTCTTCCGCTTGCCGCTCCAGCTTCCAGCAAGATTCTGTTGGGGACTTCGCCGGGTCCGCCGAAGCGTTGAACGTAAGTGAACACGTCGTTGCGGCCGAAGCCGCCGATGGTCTTGCTGGCTTCGGGCAGAAAGGTGAACGCCGGATGCTGCTTGACCGCGTCGCGCAGTTTCTTGAGTTCGCGGTCAATGCCGTTCTTGCCAAGCGGCGGCGTGAACGCCTCGGGGTCGAGGAAGATGTCGATGTCCTCCGAGAATCGCTCGATCAGGTTCCAGCCTTTCGACAGGCTGGTGCCGCCCTTGAAGATGATCTTGTCGCCGGCAACGCCGGCGATGGCCCGCAGCGCTTCGGTGACGTAGTAATCCTTCTCGATGATGGCCGGGCGCAGGCCACGGGCGGCGAAGTGTTCCGCCGCCCGGAGGATGGCCTGCTCGAAGTCGCGATGCTCAAGAAGTCTCACGTCAGCGTGTGCCTTTTGGCTTGCCAACTCTTGGCATTGGGCAAGCTGGCGAATATCCCAAAATCAAAACGCGAAAACGGGTTCAAGGAATCCCGCAAGCGCTTAAGTTCTTCATCGGTACGGCAAAGCAGTTCGCCGAATGCACCGAGCATCGCGCGCACGCGCGGAGGCTCGGTGTGCGCTGCAGCCAGTAGCCGCGCATAGCGTCCGGGTTCTGAGAGCGGGGCTTGCATCCGCTCGATGGTCTCCTTCGCCGATAGCTCACCCGTTTTGCCACCATTACGCAGGAAGTCAAGAATCGCCGCATCGGTTGCCGGAAGCCGCGACCACGCCTCGGGTCGGCGCGTGTGGATCAACGCATCCTCGCCGACGAGTTTTCGGGGAAGGCTCGATGCGGTGGTGGCGAGTTCCGGCCGCCTCGGGTTTTGGGTGGTGAAGCCCAAGTGGCTGGCGGCGGATAGTCCCGCCGGGAACGCGTTCTTGCGCGTCGTCGCCAGATTGCGAATGGCGGCGGGATTGGGGCGGCTCTTGCCGAACGCCGTCTGCCGGGGGCGGTAGTAGATGCCCTTACTCAATCGCTCAATGGCTCCCTCGCGTGCCATGCGCGATAGCGCCTGCGCCGCTGCCGCGAACGACAGGTCGCGGAAGTCGTCGAGCCGCCAAAGGCGTTCGCCGCCCTGCTCGATGCGTTGGCGAATGAGCGTGGCCGTGCGGCCTGCCGGGGATGTTGCCTTGCTGTCCATGCCTCAATTATGGGCAAGACTCCGACAATTGTCAAGTTATATCATAAGAAAACTTGACATTGCTCGTTTATGGTTCGCTCGGGTGGGATTATCGGCCGAAATCGGGCTTTCAGGCGGGATGCAAGCTGGCCTCGGCGACATGTCGCCTCCGTATGGCGCGGTCGTTGCACGGTGTGTCAGCGGCGAGCGGGGTGGGGCTTCTCGAACACCACGCACACGTCGCGCAGGCCGGGGATGAATGACGCGCGATAGACCTTGCGGCTGCTCGATGCCCCGTGGCTGAAGCGGATGATGTCGGTGCAACACTGGCGCAGTCCGGCGTCGAAGGCAAGCCGTTTCGTGTGATGGACGAGGGGGACGAAGCCGGCCTGGCGGTCGCAGTAGTCGCCCATCAGCACCGCGAGTCTCGTAGGGTGGGTCATTGACCCACCTCTTCACTTTGGCCGGGTGGCCTCTATGAGCAAGCCGTTGTCAAGCGTGTTGGGATCGATCGCGGTATCTTTCCAAAGCATCTATTCGGTGTCGCTCACAGGTCGTACTCGACCTGGGGTCACGATTTCGGTTCCCAGTGAACCTTGCGGCTTCCAACCCTGTCTCAAACTCGCCGTGTGGCGGATGCCTTGCATTCCAGCGGGGAGAAACGGAACCAAGCCCGGCACCGATGCTTCCCGAACCACGGAGCGCCGAGCAAACCTGACGATTAATTGATAACCCAAACTGCGCCTACGGCGTGCAAACGGCCGCCCGCCGCGGAGGATTACCGGATTTTACCGGAAAATACCACTTTCTTTTTTTTTTTTTCTTCAACAAGAGGTGGTATTCGCACGGCTGAGCATAGCCTTCGCTGACCGAACTCTTTGCGCGCTGAATCCGACGCAGCGCACCGGTTGAAAACCGGTGCCACAGCCGAGCCGCCGTCTGTGACGGAGGTGTCCGGGCGCGGTACGAAGCGTCGGCGCGCTGGCCATTCTCCCGTCTCGGCTTTGCCGCGTTCGCATTACGCGACTTCACAGGTGCGGGCCGGTAACGTTCGAGCGGATCCTCCTCCGATAAGGCGCGCCCTGTCGCCGATGCCGGGGCTCCGAATCTCGGGATGGCCCCGCCTTGGCGGAGAGACAGTCTAGTTTAACAGGCCTGTTGGATTCACCGATATGAGTATGGGTGATCATCCTGAACGGACCTTCAGGGCTCAAAGGGGGCGGATCAATGTTGGGTATTGGCGGGGCGTTCTACTTACAGGTTCCGGATGGGCATAAGCAGCGCGTGCTTCACCCTGCCAAGGCGGTCGGCCTCGTGGACGACGTCTACACCGCCGAGCTCGAGGATCCGGGCGTTGGCATCGCAGAAGGTCAGGAGTTGTTTATCTACTACGAGGCAGGTCGCGACTTTCTTCAGCAGGCCGCCCAGGTTCTGACGGTCTTTAGCGATGAATTGAAGCCCACCTTTGAACTGAAAACGACCGGCGAGCCCGCATCCGCTGAAAGTCGTCAGTACTTCCGCGTCTCCACGGTGACCGCGGGTTTGACGGCTGATTTTGCCGGCGAAGGGCAATGTCCGTTGCTGGACGTCAGTTGCACCGGCTTCTCGGTGATCTCCAGCCGGCAGCACGCGATCGGCAGCATCGTCGAGGCTGCACTGACCTACCACGGCGAAGAATACACCGGCAAGGTCTCGGTCCAGAGCGCCCGCGAACTGAGTAAGGGTCGCATCCGCTACGGGATGCATTGCGCGGAAAGCAAGACGTCCGCAGGCAACATGCCGCGCGGGCTGCAACTCATGACCCTCTCGCTCCAATCTGAGCAGCTTCGCCGACTTGCCGGGACTGCCTGAGACGTCCGGCCCTGAAACGAGGCCCGGCCGTTCGGCGTGCTGGTTGCGATGCAGAGGCCGACGAGACTGGGCCGACTGCATGCAACTCCGTCATTCCAGGGATCAATCGACCCGTCGGCCGCCGGCCATCGTGGATGCACTCACGGCATGAACGGCATCGTCACCGGGCCCGCGAAACCGGGCGACGACTCGTCCGCGGCGTTGTTGCTCAGGTTCATCTGGCCGGTTCCATCGGGATTCATCACGAAAACCTCGGAATTCGGCGAAAAGGCATGGTCCGTCACGTAGGCGATCAGGCCGTCCGAACGGAAGAAGGGCGAGAAGTCGAAGTTGGCGTTGAAGGTCAGCCGGGTCTGCTGCGATCCGCCGGCAAACATCATATAGATTTCAGATGCACCTTCCCCGTCTCGAAAACTCGAGAACGCAATTTTCGTTCCGTCCTGGTTGAAGGAGGGCGTCATGTCGCTCGCCGGAACGAAGGTCAGCCGCGCCACGTCCAATCCATCGATGTTCATGGTGTAGATTTCAAAATTCCCATCGCGATCGGACGTGAACACGATTTTGGTTCCATCCGGACTGACGGCCGGTTCATAGTCGTAGGCGGGGTTGTTTGTCAGGTTCGTCTGGCCCGTTCCATCCGCGTTCATGATGTAGACCTCGGCATCTGCCGGTCCCGCGCGATCCGTTGCGAATACGATGGACAGCCCGTTCGGCGTGAATACCGGATCAAAATCCGACTCAAAACCCGCTCGCGTCGTCAGCCGCGTCTGATTGCTGCCGTCCGCGTTCATGCTGAAAATCTCATTGTTGCCATTGCGGTCCGAGGTGAACACCACCATCGACCCGTCCGCGCTGGGAGACGGCGAGAAGTCGCTTGCGGCGTTGTTGGTCAGATTGGTCTGCCCACTGCCGTCAAACGCCATGACGTATACTTCCGTGTTCCCGTCGCGATCGCTCGAGAAGAAAACGCTGGGCTGCTGCTCACAGCCGCACCCGACCGCAAAGAAGATACAAAGGACGACAGCCGACACGATCAAACAGTTGGTTTTCATGGAATCTCCCGTGCGGCAAGGTTCGCCGCTCTCACCTGCGAGCCAAGTTTCCAGCCATACTCTTTACCCAAGTCTCCCACGCCGGCCTGACACGGAGCGTGTGTTCCATCCCGGCGCGCCGGCTCCGTCGATAATTACGTCGCGGCACTTGGGCGAAGTTGGCCGCGACAGGAGTCAAGAACGCGCCCGGGGGGACTCGAACCTCCGACCGTCGGATTAGAAATCCGATGCTCTATCCAACTGAGCTACGGGCGCAACATGATACTTCAACTCATCTTATCCACCCAGAGTCGCAGGACAACGACTCGGCCGGACGGTCCGGCGCCTTCACGCAAGGCGGCTCGGCCGCCCCCCTGTCCACCTCCGCGCCGTCGTCCGACCGTTGGACGCCTCGCTGGTGCGGGAATCCGTTCTGGCACCCCCTCCACGAACCTCGGGCCCACGCTCTCCGGCCTGGTTTTCTTCGATCCTGCCGCGAGGTTATAATGCGATCCGAATGAGCCCTGCCGAGTATGGGCCCCTCAGAATGCCCCAAGCCCACCAGGAGAAGCCAATGTCCAGTTTCAGCACATCCAACCGAAGGCCGTTTGTCTTGTCGTCGTTGCTGATCGTCGCGCTGTTCGGCGGATGGGTCGTTCAGGCCCGCGCGGCAGATGACGATAAGCCCGACTTCAGTGAGCTGCAACGGCAATTCCGCAAGGCATACGACGGCGCGAACTATAAGAAGGCGTTGGAAATCGCCGGGAAGATGCACGAGCTTCGCCCCGCCGACGTCAACACGATCTACAACACCGCATGTCTCCACTGCCTGCTCGGCGACGGTGACCAGGCGTATGAGTGGATCGAGAAGGCGATCGACGCCGGATACCGAGACGCCGACCACATGATCGACGACGCCGATTTCCGCACCATTCGCGGCGAGGACCGCTTCCGACGGCTCGTGCGGCGGATCCGCAAGCTGGCCCGCGACGGCCGTGACGAGTCGGAAACAACAGGAGAACCAAAGGCCGAGCAGAAGCCCAAGCCCTCGGAAGACAAGAAAGAGTCGAAGCCATCAGACGCCCAGGCCGCATCTCCGCAGGAACAATTCGAGAAGCTCGGCCTCATGACGCGGCACCTCATCGAAGTCTCCAACGCCGGCAAGCGTGACGAGGCCCTCAAGATCGCCCTGGAAGCCAGCGGCATTGCGAAGACCCTGTACAGGCAGGCTGAAGGCGATGAGCAGTTTATGGCCGCGGCTCGAGTACAGTTGTCACTGACGAACTACAACGTCGCCTGTATGTATTCCCTCATGAAGCAACCGGACAAGGCATTCGATTATCTAAACAAGGCCGTCGCCACGGGCCCGTTTGGCGGCAACATGGCTGAACAGATTAAGAACGACGGCGACTTCGACAACATCCGCAAGGACGACCGCTATGCCCCACTCCTGGAGAAAGCGGCGAAGGCGACTCCCCCGCCGCAACCTCAAGTCCAGCGTCGCCCGGCCCCGGCGGAGAACGTCAAAGCCCAGTGGAAAGTGACATTGCCCAAGGGCCACAACAAGTCGACCGAGGCCCCGCTGCTGGTGGCGCTGCATCATTTCAACGGCGACATGGAGAAGGCCACGCAGCGCTGGCAGGAGGCCGCCGCGGAAGTCGGTGCGATTCTGCTGACACCGCAGGGAACGGTCAAGTCGGGCGAGGACAAGTTTCACTGGGGGCGCGATCTCGACAAGATCGAAGCCGACGTCATGGATGCGATCAACAAGGTCATGGACGAGTACAAGGTTGATCAGGATAAGATCGTCCTTGCTGGCTTTAGCCAGGGGGGCTGGGCGGCCTGGGGGCTGGCCATGCGCAATCCGGACACCTTTTGCGGCGTGATCCCCGTGGCAGGCCGGTTCCAACCGGAGTCCGCCTCGGCGATGGAGGATGCAGAACTGGCCAGGATGAGGGTATTCATCATGGTCGGGGCTGACGACAACTCGAACACGATCGACAGCAACAAGGACGCCGCCAAGCTGTTCGGAAAGCTCGGCGCCAAGGTCAAGCTCAACATCTACGACGACGTCGGCCACGGATTCCCGGAAGGAACCAGCGAACAGGTCAAAGCGCTGCGCTTCGTCCTCAATAAGTGAGAACCGTCTGCCATTGCCGCCGATGAAGACGCCTCTGCCCGGCTTGGATCGCCGTTGTGCGTCTACATAGCCGCGACCGACCAGAGCCCCGAGCCCCAGCGAGCGGTGTGAGTGATCCGAGCCGCGTTCTGTGAACGCGGTGGAACTGTGGTGATCGAGGCGCCTCCGCTCGCCAATGCCTCTTGCCGAATCGGCACACCGCCGTCACAGACGGCGGCTCCGTGCAACACGCCCCGATCGCTGAGCGCCGCGACCGATTTGCGCCGCGACTTGGAATGGGGTGTGTCCTGCTGTATGAATGCAGAACGACAACGCCGTTCAGTTGCCGAAGTCGAAGATCATCTCATAGCGACCGCAGGAGTTCTCTTCGTACAGCAATTGCTCAAACGGGTTCAGATCGTCGAACTCCGAATCTGAAATGGAGTCTTCCTCGAAACAGTCGTTCAATACGCCGCTAAACGGGCAACTCTGAAAGAGACACGATCCGGCCACAAGGGCTGTCACAACTATCGATTTACTCTTGCGAATAAGTTTCATCTGTCTGACTCCTGTCCTGCACGGATTCTTACGATGCGTCGTAGGCCGACTTGAGCCAGCCGAACAGCTCTTTGTCGACACACTTCTGATCACTCAGCCGGACCCGATGGCTGACCATACTGTTGAAGCTGCCCGACGCCTCGAGGCGGCCGTTCGGCGCTTGTCCCTTGAGATTGATGCCGACATCGACGCGCGTGGCCGTCGTGGGCTGAATCAACGCGAACTGCTTGTTGCGGCGCAGACTGACGTACGCCTTCTTGGGCGCGATCTCCACGTCCTTGCCGAACTGCTTCACGCCGGCGATCAGGGCATCATAGAGGGGGCGGAGTGCGGCCTTCCCGCCGGCATACTGTCCCTCCACCAGGTCTGTTTCACTCGAGGCGGAGCCGGCATCTGTTTGCAGCGCCTTGTGGGCGATGAGGTTGGCATAGCCGTGCGTCATGCCGTGCTCGGATTTGAGATATTTCGTCAACTCTCCATGCCTGCTCAGCTTGCTCGCTTTCGCGATCTTGAGCCACTGCGGCAGGGTTTTCCCGGTCTTCTCCTGGAGATTCCGAATCATCGTGGCTGTCATTTCGTCGGGCGACTTCGCCATCGTGGGAGCTCCTTTTCTGTGAATCTTCTCGCGTTGTCCCAGCATTGGGCGCGACAGGATCATTCTAGGGGCGGTCCAGTGGCGGATCAAAGCTCCTCGGCGCGCTCCCCCGGTGGGCGCGGGGCACCCCCTATTACGCGCAATTCCGGGGACTCCGGCATCTCTGGCGGGACTGGCTAACTTCAGCTATCATCAATGGATGCAGAGTAAGGCGAAAACGGTCAAGCAATACCTTGCCGAGTTGCCGGCCGACCGGCGCGAGGCGCTACTGGCCGTCCGCGCCGTCATCCTCAAAAATCTGCCCAAGGGTTACGAGGAAGGCATGCAGTACGGCATGATCGGCTACTTCGTGCCGCACAGCCTCTACCCGCCCGGCTACCACTGCGACGCCAAGCAGCCGCTGCCCTTCGCGGGGATGGCCTCGCAGAAGAACCACATGTCGCTCTACCTGATGTGTGTCTATAGCGACCCCGGCCACCAGGCGTGGTTTCGCAAAGCCTGGGCCGCGACCGGCAAGAAGCTGGACATGGGCAAGGCGTGTGTGCGATTCAAGAGAATCGACGACGTGCCGCTGAAGGTCATCGGCGATGCGATCAAACGCGTGCCCGCAACGAAGTTTATTGAGCACTACGAGTCCGTGATCAAAACGATGGGCCAGCGCGCGGGTAAGGCGAGCGCTCGAAAGGTCGGCCATAAGACGGCCGTGGCGAAATCAGTCCGCAAGCCCGCAAGTCCGCGTCCCGGTAAAGCCAAGTCCAAAGTCGCGCCGAAGCGCAAGCGCTGAGCCTGCCCGGATGGCGGTGCGGCGCCAGCGATTGGCCGCGTGGCCTGCGTCGTACTCGACCCGGAGGCGCGATTCGAATCCCCAAAGCCGGCGGCGCGACTGGACGATCGAAAGCGGCTTGCCGTTTAGCGGATCGTGAAAAACCCCAACTGTGGCGACGCCGATGGGCGATTTGCGGCTGATGAACCCCTTGCTGTGCAAGCACTTAAGGGCCATTGTCCGATCGCGCCTGAGAAGGCCGAGTCGGGGAAGCAACTCCTCGCCGCAGGTCGGCCGCCGGCGAAGGGCCGAGGGGAAATCGGCCCTTCCAATACTGGGCGGGATGGTCTTTGCTCCGAATTGGGCTGGGCCGTTTGCCAGGTCGATACATAGGGGTTACACTGCGGGATTGCCCGTCTCACTCCGGGGACTGCGTCGAGGATGATCCGTCGGCCTTCGCCCGGGCGCACATGGAACCAGGGTTCCGCGCCGCAGGCACGGGATCGCTCGAGGCGCATGGTGGCGGAGCCGTCAACGCACCGAGATATCGTAAGAGATCGCGTGCAACGCTGGCGAGCGTTCGCCATGCGTGCGGAGAATTGCAGGATGGTAACTGATGCCGAACATTGACAACGAAACGCTGGCGCAAATCGACGTCACAGATGATGAATTGAACAGGGAACTCGCGGCTGCCTTTGGCGAATCGCCGAAGGAAGCCGCCCTCGACAGCGCCATCGAACAGACGATCTCTGAGTATAAGACGGATGCGATCCTGAAAGGCCGCATCATCGGACGCAGCGGGAATGACGTGATCGTCGACGTGGGGCTCAAGAGCGAAGGCTACGTCCACAGCGACGAGTGGGACGACCCAAGCGACATCGACGTCGGCGACGAGATCGAAGTCCAACTGGAGCAGATCGAAACCGAGACCGGCATCCTCCTCTTGTCAAAGCGCAAGGCCGACCGCATGCGGGGTTGGAGCCGGCTGCTGGCCACCTGCAAGGAAGGCGACAGGGTCAGCGGCAAATGTATGCGGAAGATCAAGGGCGGCCTGCTGGTGGACATCGGGGTGCCGGTGTTCTTGCCCGCCAGCCAGGTCGACACGCGCCGCCCGAGCGATGTCGGTCAATACATTGGCAGAACGATCGAGGCGGTCATTCTGAAGATCGACGAAGAGCAATGCAACATCGTGATTTCTCGCCGGAAGCTGATTGAGACGGACCGTGCCAGGCTGAAGACGGAACTGATGTCGGATCTCGAAGTCGGCCAGATTCGCGAAGGCGTCGTCAAGAACATCGCGGACTTCGGCGCCTTCATCGACTTGGGCGGAATCGACGGCCTGCTGCACATCACGGACATGAGTTGGAACCGGATCGGGCACCCCAGCGAAATCCTGCGCATCGACGAAAAAGTCAAGGTCAAGGTTCTGAACTTTGACAAGGAAAAAGAGAAAATCGCCCTGGGCCTGAAGCAAACACAGGAAAACCCCTGGGACGTCGTCGAACAGCGCTACGCCATCGGCTCGAAGATCAAGGGCAGCGTCGTCAACATCACGCCCTACGGAGCATTCGTCAAGCTGGAGGACGGCATCGAGGGCCTCGTGCACATCTCCGAAATGTCCTGGACCCGAAGAATCAGCCATCCATCCGAGATCGCGAATCCCGGCGACGAAATCGAAGTCGTCGTTCTGAACATCAACAAGGACAAGCAGGAGATTTCGCTCGGCATTAAACAGACCGAGACCAATCCCTGGACGCGCGTCGCCGAGAAATATCCGCCGAACACCGTCGTCAATGGCACCGTTCGGAATCTGACGAACTATGGCGCCTTCATCGAAATCGAAGAGGGTATCGATGGTCTCCTCCACGTCTCCGACATCAGTTGGACCAAGAAGGTCAGTCATCCGTCGGAGATGGTGAAGAAGGGTGAGGAGATCAAATGCGTCGTCCTGGCCGTCGATCAGGACAAACAGCGCATTGCCCTGGGACTCAAGCAGTTGACCGAAGACCCCTGGCTCCACGCAGTCCCGGATCGTTACGTTCCCGGCATGATCGTGCAGGGCAAGGTGACCAAGATCACGAACTTCGGCGTCTTCGTCGAACTGGAGGAAGACCTCGAGGGCCTGCTCCACGTGTCCGAGCTCTCCGACGAGCACGTGGAAGATCCGCACAAAGCCGTCGAACTCGGCCAGCAGATCGAGGTCAAAATCCTCCGCGTTGACGCCCAGGACCGCAAGATCGGCCTCTCCAAGAAGCGTGCCGATTGGGCGGCCGACGCCGGCGACGATGGAGACGCCGGGGGCAGGGCCGCCGCACCGCCGAAGCTCCGGCGCGGCGGATTGCATGGCAGTTCCGGCGAGGCTACCACCGACATCATCAGCGGCACAGTCATCCTCAACGATTCTGCGAGCGCCGCGGAGCAAAACGCCGATGAAACTCCAACCGACGGCCCCGATGCGCCGGTTGACCGGGCCGAACCGGCCGATGCCGATCAGCCGGAATCCCCGCCGGCAGACCCCGGCGATGCGGAAGCTTCTACTCAGGCGTGACAGCAATATGGCGGCAGACGGCCGTCGCCCGATCATGAGAAAGCCGACCGGCGCGCGACCTGCCCGGCTCAGGAACTGCGGTTGCATCCGGCCTATAACCTCTTGCCATGGGGCTGCGGACGATGCCGCAAACGGACTACACACGAAAAATGTGAGAATCATCGTCGCCTTCGGGCCGATCTAATACAGATCACGCCAAGGCGGACGTTTTGGGTGAATGGAGCCACCTCCACGCGCGGCAAAGGAGTCAGTCATCGCGGCCGAACTCGGACTACAACAGTATCTGAGGCAGATCAACGACTGCCCGCTGCTCTCGGCTGAGGAGGAGCGAGAGCTGGCCCGCGCCATCGCCCTATGGGCGTCGGCCACCAAGCGTTTTGCAGCCAGCGAGATCACCCTCGCCGAGAGAGACGAACTCGAGCGCAAGGGCAACGAAGCACGGGATCGGATGATCCGCGCGAATCTGCGCCTGGTCGTCAGCATCGCCAAGGCCTATGGCAACCGGGGCATGCCACTGTCCGACCTCATTGAGGAAGGCAACCTGGGTCTGCTCCGGGCCGTCGAGGGATTTGACCCGGACATGGGGGCCCGGTTCAGCACCTATTCCAGTTGGTGGATCAAGCAGGCCATCAAGCGGGCCCTCATCAACACCGTCCAGCCCGTGCACATCCCCGCCTACATGGTGGAGATGATCGCCCGATGGAAGCAGGTCCACAGCAAGTTGCGCGAGGAGTTGGGCCGCTCACCGGGAGTCCAGGAAATCGCCAAGCGCATGGAACTCCCCGAGCGGAAGGTGAACATCATCAAGCGGGCCGTTCGGGCATTCAGCGCCCCGACTCAGTCCGCGTCCGACGACAGCGGCATGGGGCTCTCCGAAATGCTGGCCGACAACAAGGCCCCAACGCCGGAAGAGGCGGTCTTCAGCCAGGCCGAGTCGGAGACGATACAGAAGCTGCTGGATGCCCTCGACGAACGCGAAGCCACGATCCTGAGGCTGCGCTACGGCCTGACCGATGAGGAGCCCATGACCCTCAAGGACATCGGCGCACGCATCGGCCTGACGCGCGAACGCGTCCGGCAACTCGAAGCAGAGGCCCTCGCCAAGCTCGAAAAGACCCTGTCCGAGCGAGACTAGAGCTCCGTCACAGTTGATTTTTCGGGTGGTACGGGCGTCTCGCCCGTCCGGAACGGGCAAGATGCCCGTACCCCCCAACCCGAAGAATTGATTGTAACGAAGCACTAGCCCACGGGTTCGTCTTATTCGCGATGTGTCAGCCGGCAAACTCGAACCCTGATCTCATCTCGTGCGGTGTCCCGGACGTGTTCAGTCCGCCGATGATATTCAATGCCTGCGTCAGAATCCGGCGTGGCTGTGTAGAAGTAGACCGGAGAAACCGCGCGGCTCTATCGTGAATTGACAGTGCGCCGCGGCGTTGTTAGAAATGCGGCGCGCAGGGCGGTCGGATCGGGAGGCGATGTGTGTCGGATGCTCAGGCCGGACAAGTGCCCCGGGCCCAATCTGGGTTTCGCCGGATGGTCGACGGTTTCGGCAGCTTCTGGATTTTCAGTGCCCAGACCGGTTGGTGGATGGCCAAAGGAATTACCCGGACCGCCAATTGGCGACTACTCATTCCGCAACTCTACGAAGTCGGCTACCGCTCCTTGCCGGTCATTCTGATTACCGGCGCCTTTGTCGGAATGGTCTTGGCCATTCAGGCCATGGCCCAGTTTCGGGCGGTCGGCCTGGAAGAGCGCATGGGCGCGGTCGTGAATCTCTCGGTCGTCCGGGAACTCGGTCCCGTCCTGGCGGGAATCATGCTGGCCGGCCGCATCGGCGGCGCCCTGACGGCCGAAATCGGCACGATGAACGTCACCGAACAGATTGATGCCTTGCGCAGCATGGGCGTCAATCCCATTCGCTATCTCGTCGCGCCCAGGGTCCTCGCCTGCTTTCTCCTCACCCCGATGCTCACCCTTTACGCCGATTTCACCGGCGCCTTGGGCGGCTGGTTTGTCTCCGTCATTCAAAGCGGCGTCGACACCGGCCCCTACTGGGATTACACCCGCGAAGCCGTCGACAACTTCGACCTCTTCAGCGGTGTGCTCAAAGGCGCCTTCTTTGGCGCCGGGCTCGGCCTGATCAGTTGTTTCAAGGGGTTCTATTGCAAGCCCGGCGCCGAGGGTGTCGGCCGCGCATGCACCTCGGCCTTCGTCGCGTCCTTCATTGCGATCCTGGCCATGGACTATGTACTGGCGGTGATCCTCCAGGCGATCAGCGATCGGCTCTGGGGCTTCCGTTCTCTCCTCTAGCGGGTCAACACGATGGGACAAGCGACCAACAACCGGCCCATCATCGAACTGCAAGACGTCTGCAAGAGCTTCGGTCCCTTGCGCGTTCTTGATGAGTTCTGCCTGGCCCTGCAACAAGGGAAGACCACCGTCGTCATTGGCGAGTCCGGCACGGGAAAGAGCGTGCTTCTGAAACACATCGTTGGAATCCTGCGACCGGACAGGGGCCGTGTCTTTTACCGCGGTGACCGAATCGACCAGCAATCCGAGCAGGCACTGGTGTCGATTCGGCGGCGAATGGGTTTCCTCTTTCAGATGGGCGCCTTGTTCGACTCCATGACCGTCGCCGAAAACATAGCCTTCCCCCTGGCGGAGCACACCGGCAAATCACCCACGGAAATGGACGCCATCGTCGCTGAGAAACTTCGCATGGTCGGACTTGATGGCTTGCAGGATCGGCGGCCGGGACAACTCTCCGGTGGTCAGAAAAAACGTGTCGCCCTGGCACGGGCCATTGCGCTCGACCCCGAGGTCGTTCTCTATGATGAGCCGACCACCGGGCTGGATCCCGTCCGAGCCGATGTCATCAACGAGATGATCCTTAAACTGAAGCGGGAGCTGCTCGTCACCAGCATCGTCGTGACCCACGACATGACCAGTGCCTACAAAGTCGCCGATCGAATCGTGATGCTGCATAAAGGCAAAATCATTGCCGACGGGGCGCCGGACTGGTTCAAGTCCTGCGACGATCCGCAGGTCCGCCGGTTCGTGGACGGCCATGCAAACCCGGAAGACCTGGAAGCGCTCGACCTTCAACAGAATGGGAAAAATCCGTAAGGGGAATCGCCATGGTGGACATGCACCAAAAGACAATCGTGGGCGTCTTCGCCCTGGCCGGCTTGATCCTGACAGGCATCATGGTGGTCATGTTCGGCGGCGGTGGAACGCTGTTCGCAAGCACCTATGACGTCAGCGTCCGCTTCCCCCACGGCGTCGTCGGCGTCCAGGAGGGCCAGAGCGTTACCCTCAACGGCAAGCGCATCGGCCAGACTAAGGCCGTGGAGTTCTGGAACCCCGGCAATCTCCAGGAAGGGGTGCGCGTCATCATGGCCGTCGACGAAGAGTTCGAGTTGCCCGCAACGTCGCGTGTCGAGATTTCAACCAGCCTCATGGGGTTCGGCCGCCCGGCCATCCTGGTCATCGTGGAAGACCCCGACGATCCGGGAAAGCTCCCGCGCGACGGGAACGCCACCATGCAGGGGATGATGATCCCCATGCTCGATCAAGTGCTGACCCCGGATATGCAAAGAACCCTGGGCGAGACGGCGGCTCACCTGGGCGAATTGGCCGCCGCGCTGAAACCGGTCGCCGCAAACCTCGAAACCATACTGGAGTCGCGCAACGTCGCCCAAGTCGACAACGCCGAGACGACGGCCAACGTCACCACGCTCATCGAACGACTCGACATCGCCGTCAAGAACTTTGATGGGCTCATCGGAGACCCCGAGAGCCAGACCAACTTCAAGCAAATGATCGCCAACACCAGGACCGTGTCGGAACACGCCGTCCGGGTCGCCGAAAACGCCAACACCCTTGTCCTCGATTTCCAAAAAGTCGCCGGCGACACGGGCCGTCTCGTCCGCAACCTCGCCAATTCGGTCGATGAGGCCTCGGCCGTCCTCAACCAGCTTGAGCAGACCTTCGCCGCGCTCAACAACCAGGAAGGCACGGTAGGCTTACTCCTGAACGACAAGCGGCTCTACGAAGAATTGCTCCTCTCCGCCAAACGCCTCACCAAGATGCTGGACGAGGCTCGCGAAGTGATGGACATCGTCAAGAAAGGCGAGCTGCAACTCAAACTCAAAACAGGGCCGTTTTAACACACGGGTGGCGCGAGTGTAGAACCTCTGGCAAGCACCCACCGAAAAAGACGCCGTCACACGGCTTGCCGTTTGGCGGCCCTCTGGTGTCGGCCGCCATTCACAACGCCGGCGATGCTTGCTCGGCCGGCAGCAAATCCGCGACGATTTCAACAACGTGCCGCGGATGCGCATCCGTGTGATGCTCGATTTGTTGCCGGCAACTGAACCCCGACACCGCGATGGTCGCGTCGCCACGCCGATCGACGGCGGGGAACAAACGCTGCGCACCGATCTCCCGGGCCACCTCATAGTGTTCCACCTCGTGACCGAAGGAGCCCGCCATGCCGCAACAGCCGCTGTCGATTTCGTCCGCCCGGCCGCCCGTCACGGCTCGGAGAACCTCCATGGCATCCGCCGTCCCGATCAGTGCCTTCGCGTGACAGTGGCCGTGATAGAGCACGCGCGGCAAGACCCCGTCGTGACGAGCCGCCGCATCGAACAGGAATCCCCCGCGCCCTGCCTTCATCTCCCGTGCAACAAGCGTCTCGATCGTCACGGCCTTTTCGGCAATGCGCCTGGCCTGATCCGTCCGCACCAGTTGGGGCAGTTCGTCGACCAGCGTCAGCAGGCAACTCGGCTCGGTCCCCACAATCGCGGCCGCGGATGGAACGTGCTTCCCCAGGATCGATTCATTCCGCAACGCAAGCGACCTGGCCTGTCCGAGCAAACCCTTGCTAATGGCTGGCCGGCCGCAACAGACCGTCGCGGGAACGACCACGCGATAGCCCATCGCCTCCAACACGCGAACCGCAGCAATGCCCACCTCCGGCGTGAAGAACTCCGTCCAGGTATCAACGAAATACACGACGATCGGCTTGTCGCTCCGCCCCCCGTCGACCTCAGCACGATGTTGATCGAACCACCGCCGAAACGAGAGCCTGGCCAGGACCGGCGGCGGCATCCGGCGATCGAGGCCGAAAAATCGCTCCATCAGCGAGCGCGCCCTCGATGACTGCATCACTGCGTTGCTGAGGCCGGGCCAGCGGCCTGCGATCCTCGCAAGGTCGGGCAGCGCCGCGATCAGCCGGCTCCGAATCGGCGAGCCCGCGCGCTGGTGCCGTTGCCACAGCCACTCGGCCTTGAGCCGCGCCATGTCCACCCCCGTCGGGCATTCAGACTTGCAGGCCTTGCAACTCAGGCACAGGTCCATCACCTCGTCCAACGCCGGATCACTGAGCCCCTCCAACAGACCGCGATGGGATAGCGCCATGCGCAGGGCGTTGGCCCGGGCTCGCGTCGTGTGTTTCTCGTCGGCAGTGGCCATGTAAGAAGGGCACATGGTGCCGACCAGCCGTTGCCGGCACTGGCCGACGCCGCTGCACATCTCCGCCAGACCGAGCATGCCGCCGACAGCTCCGAAATCGAGGACCGTCTTCATCTGCCGCGATTCGGCCGTCGCCTGATATCCGCCGCCGTATCGGAGGTGATCGGTCATCGACATCGGCGCGACGATCTTGCCGGGATTCAACAGGCCCGCCGGGTCGAACGTCCGCTTGATCCTGCCGAAGGCCTCGACGATCGTCCGGCCGTACATCTTTTCCAACCAGCAGGATCGCAGCATCCCGTCGCCGTGCTCGCCCGTCATCGAACCGCCGAACTCCAGTGCCAAGGAGCTGACACGATCGGCGATCCGTCGCATGCGCCGGACGTCGTCCACGCGCTTCAGGTTCAGCACCGGACGGACATGCAGGCAGCCGACGCTGGCGTGCGCGTAATAGCCCGCCTGTTCGACCTGTTCCTCGGCGAGAATCCGCCCGAACCGTTCGATGTAATCGCGCAACTTCACCGGCTCGACGGCCGAGTCCTCGACGAACGCATAAGGCTGGCGGTCACCGGGTCGCGACATCAGCAGGCCGAGCCCGCTCTTGCGTAGTTCCCAGATGTCCGCTTGATCCGCCGGGTCGGTCAGAATGACTTGCGCATAGCCCAGCACGCGCCGTTGGAGATCGCCGGCCAGGCGCGCCAGGCGCGCGTCGAGGCTCGCAACGTCCTCACCGAACAGTTCAATGACCAGCAGCGCACGCGGTCGGCCCTGGATCGTCGAATCTCTTCGCGCGGGAGATGACCGGCCCATCGCCGCATCGAGGATCATTTTGTCGATCAGCTCGACCGCCGCGGGGCCATGGCTCAGGATGATCGGCGTCGCCGCCAACGACTCGAGCAGGTCGGCGAAATGGGCGACGACCATTCCCCGATGCTCGGGCAGCGGCGTCAGCTTCAACGTCGCACCGACGACGATGGCGAGCGTGCCCTCGCTGCCGCAAATGACCGTCTCTGCATTGAGACGGCCGTCTTGAAACCGCAGCCGATCCAGAGCATAACCTCCGCTGTGTCGTAGAATCGCAGGATACCGCCGGCGGATCTCGTCACTGTATTCTCGAACGACTTCGGCCAACACGCCTTCACATTGTTCGGCCAACGAACCGTTCGACACGGCGCATGTGTCCGGCCCTTGTGCGCCCGCTTGTCCCCAACGGCACGTCGAGCCGTCCGACAGAACCACGTCGACCCCGAGCACGTGATCCGCCGTGCGCCCATAGAGGATCGAATGGGCCCCGCACGAGTCGTTGGCGATCATGCCGCCGATCGTTGCGCGGCTGCTCGTCGCCACGTCCGGTGCGAAATGATATCCGTGCGGAGCCAGCACCGCGTTGAGTTCGTCCAGCACGACGCCCGACTCAACCCACACGCGCCGCGCCTTCAGGTCAACCTCCCCGATGCGGGTGAGATATCGCGAACAATCCAGTTGCACGCCGCGGTTGACGGCCCCGCCGGCCAGGCCCGTGCCGGCGCCCCGCGCGGTGATGGGCACGCCGTGCTTACCGCAAACCCGAACCGTCGCTGCAACGTCGCCTGCACACCGTGGAAACACGACTCCGTCCGGAACGATCTCATAGATGCTCGCGTCCGTGGCATAGAGCGCGCGCGAGAGCTGATCCGCGCGGACGTCGCCGCGGATCGTCCCGCGCAGTTCATCAAACACCGCCGCCGATGCGGGACTCGGTTCTCTGCCGGTCTCGATCATCATGACGATGGCTCCACCGAGTTGTTGCGCGGCGGCCCCGTACCAGTCGGCGACGCACCGTCAAAACGAAGTAGGAGATATTGCCCGATTCGTGCCTCTTGAGTGTAATGAGCCCTGACGAACGATTGAAGTCGCTGAAGCGCGGGAGACGTCCACGACCAATCTGCCTCCTCCGCCGCGGTGAGCGGCGGCTTGTTGCGAAGCGAATCCTCGACGATCCACGCCGGAGGTCGCGTCAGGAATTCATCCACCATTTCGTCGAAAAGCGACACGTCCATGTTGAGGTAGGCGTGGGCCAGAAAGTGTTGCACGCCGGGTGAGCGGTCGATCCGATACAGCAAGTCCGCGCTGCGCCCCCAAGCCCAGATCAGAACGCTGTCTGTTGGCGCCGTGTGCGCCTCCACAAAGGCCACGACAGCCGCGCGATCGACCTCATCGCCGCCGGGCCGAGCGCGGGCGAATCCCCGCACGTTCTGAACGCCGACCACGATCGCCGTGACGCCGACCAGGACCGCGGCGGTTCTTCGCGAGGCCCGTGCCTCAAGCCCAACGAGAAGCAGCGCAATGGCGACGGCCATCGGCGCGAATGCGGCGTATTGGTAGTGCGCATAACTGGCCCAACCCAAGGCCGCGGAACCCAGCGCCGCCGCATACCACGTCGCGACGACAATGGCCAAAGTTCGCGACCCGCGGCGAAATGACAGCACCACTCCGCCGACCGAGGCAATGTGGAGCCACCCCAGTTTCGCGATGTCTTGCGCAAAGTCCGCCAACCGTTCCAACGTCGGGGCAGTCATAGGCGCCGGCCCGCGCCCGGCCACAGCCCCCAACGGCCACAGCACCGCCGCCCGAAAGCAATCCGCCACATAGCCCGCCGCCATCGGATGAACCAAAACAAGCAAACCTCCGATCAAAGCGCCCCCCAGATGCAGGCCGACGTATCGACCAGGGCGAACGCCGACAAGGCCATCATTCCCAGTTTGGGTGGCCGATCGACCGACTGCGGCCAATGAACCGACCACCACCACGCTGGCCAGCCCCAGCGGCAGCCGAAACGACACGGCCAGCGCCCAGAAAAGCCCGGCGACGATCGGCGTCAAGACTCGGCCCGATTGTCGAATCCCTCGACAGGAAAGATAAACCGCCACGGCAGACAGAGTCGTGGCATAGATCTCCGTCAGAAACCCGCCACCGTGAAAAGATGGACTGCCCGAAACGACGCAGAAGAGCGCGCCGGCGCAGGCCGCGGCCCAATCCCTATCCGCGCCGCCCCGTAGCGTTGCGGAACACGATGCCGTCCGCACGATGGCGCAGACCGCCAATGCGCCGATCGCCGTGACCCCGGCCTCCAATAGCCAGAGAAACGCCTGCGGCCGGCCGATGGCCATCGCCGCCCGGCCGATGAGATAGATCAGCGGCAGCTTGTTGTCCCACAGGTCACGGCCCGGCATTTGTCCATGCGATTGGCGCTGCCCCATGAACAACCAGGCCGCCGAGTCCTCCCGTGGCGCGACCAGCAGCGTCTCGATCTGAAACACCATCGCAATAACGAAGAAAAGGATCGCCCGGCGAATAGGGACGCTCTGCATCGTGGGCCGTATCCCTTGAACGCGGAAACGCTACCAGGCGCACTGCGCCGTGCGAATCAGCGGTTGGTAGAGAACCTCCGGCGGCATGTTGTACCACATGGTCGTGATCATGCCGAGCGCACCGGCGTTCTCCTTGCACCGTCGCGCATGGGTGAGGATGTTTTGCCCGAAGCGGTCGAAGTTCGGCACGCCGTCGACCGTGTCGCCGTTGCCCATGCCCGTCGGGCTGGTGATGACCTCATGCCCGCGATCCTGGTAATACTCAAGGTAGGGCAGGGCTTTGATCCACATCGGAAACCCATTGCCGAGATATGAACCGAACTCCCCCAGAAACCTGTCGCCCAGCGCGGACTTCAATCTCGCCGCCTGCGAGTAGTGCTTCATCACCTGCGCCTGAACGTTCGAGACGCGCCCGCGCTTCGGCTTGACGTTCCAGCGCCAATCGTGCGCCACGCGCGGCCCGCCATCGACGTGAGACATGCGCGGAATCAGCACCGGCGTCGGATCGCTCACTGCGATGTAGTCCCAGTAAGCGATGATCGTCTCTTTCGGAAGAAACTCAAACGCGGCCGGATAAGCGCAAACCGTGTCGTCCCACACGATCGGCCGAAGCCCACGTTCCAACAGCCATCGGGCCGCCGTGCCGACGTGCCGCCCGTACAGAACGCCCGGCCCGTCGCCGCCGGCTTGGCAACGCGGGCATTGGCCTACCTTTCGGGCCTCGTCCCCGCCGAGATGAAACCAATCGGCCCCACGATGACGCGCGATCACCTCCGTAGCCAACGCCTTGAACAGGGCCAGACTCCCAGGGTGACACGGGCACATCAGGTTCGCCTTGTCTGGCCGTTCGCGCAGATGGGCCGACGTCTCATGTCGGAGGGCATATTCCAGATGCGCGATGCTCTGTTGCAGCGGGATCAGCCGGATGCCCTGCGCGTTCGCCTCTGCGATCAGGCGGTCAATCTCCTCCCCCGTCAGACTGGTCGGATCGCGAATTTCCGAATGGGCGACAAAGGGAAATCGCGGGCCGTACTCCACCAGGATCGTGTTCAGCTTGAATCGCGCAGCGCAGCGGATGATGCGCAACGCCCCCTCGCAATCCAATCCGCGATAACTCTCGAAGTTGAGATGAAAGCCTCGAATGCGCAGCTCGGGCCAATCTCGCACGGTCCCCAACGCCGCCGTCGGGCGCGACACGAGTTGTCGGGCCGTCTGAAACGCATGGCGGAATCCGGCCGTATCCGCCGCCGAAACGGTCAGAGCATCCTCCGCAAAGTCCAGCGTGTAGCCCTCCGGCCGGCACCTCCCTTCCACCAGGTGGACCGTCGCCGTTGCCTCGCTCGCTGAGTCATGAGCGCCGCCCAGCAATTCGGACTCAAACGCCGGCACCAGCGACACGGCCTGGGCCGATTCACAGCGCACCGCAACGCGCCGAGGCCAGGCGCACCGCCCGGGTCGAATGTCCATCTGCTTCGGAACGGGAATGATCTCGCTCGGTCCCTTGCCCACCGCGCCTCCAGGAAGTCGCCCGCAGCGCCAGAGCCTAAGCGCGCATCCGTCTCATCGCCACTGTGACGATTCTTGACCGCCGAGCGCGCTGTGTGGCTATCCAAACGCCACGACGCCTCTTACGATGGCCACACCAAGTAGACGAACGCTTCAGGAGGAAGACAGTGTGTGGCATCGTGGGCGGCATCGCAGTCAAGCCGTTCGACTGGCTGGACGACCCTGATCGCCTGGATGCGGCCATCGACACACTCAAGCGCCGCGGGCCGGACGATCGCGGCAAACTCGTCACGCAGGATCATCGGGCGTTCCTCGGCCATCGCCGCCTGAGCATCATCGACCTGGCCGGTGGACGGCAACCGATCTCCGACGAATCCGGCCGAAGACACCTTTGCTACAACGGCGAGATTTACAACCACCGCGCCCTGCGGTCGGCCCTGGAGCAACGCGGCCACGTCATGCGGACTCGTGTCGACGGCGAGGTGGCCGTCCATCTCTATGAGGAAGATGCCCGCGCTTTCGTCGACGACCTCGACGGAATGTTCGCCATCGCCATCCTCGATGAGCCGGAACAGACCCTGACCCTTGCCCGCGACCGAAACGGAATCAAACCGCTCTACTATTATGCCGGCGATGACCGCCTCATCTTCGCCTCGGAGATCAAGGCGATTCTGCCGCTGCTCCCGGCGCGCCCCGAGATGTCTTCCCTCGGCCTCCGCGAATACCTGCGATGGAAGTACATCCCGGCGCCACTGACGATCTTCAAAGACATCCACAAGCTGCCACCCGCACACCTGCTCTGCGCCAAGCGCGATGGCAAAACCGGACGGCTGGTCATCAACGTCTCTTCCTATTGGCAACTGAACTACTCAGGCCGAAAGCTCAGCAATGAACGAGAAGCTCTCAAACGGCTCGATGAAGAACTTCGCGCGTCGGTGAAGAGCCACCTTGAGGCCGACGTCGAGGTCGGAGCCCTGCTCAGCGGCGGCGTCGATTCCTCGCTGGTCGTGGCGCTCGCCTCCGAGATGTCAGGCCGACGCATCAAGACCTTCTCGGTGGGCTTTGAAGACGTGGGATTCGACCAACTCCCCTTCGCCCGCGTCCTGGCTGAGCGATACGGAACCGAGCATCGAGAGGAACACGTCGCCCTGGACCCGATGAATACCGTCGCCGAGTTGGTCCGTCAGTTCGACGAGCCGTTCGCCGATTCCTCCGCCCTGGCCTGTTATCGCGTCTGCCAGGTGGCGGCCGAACACGTAAAGGTCGTGCTGACCGGAGACGGCGGCGACGAATCCTTCGCAGGTTACCGGCGCTATGAAGAAGTCCTCAATCCCGTCCCGGTCACCCCCTGGCAGCGAATCACCAGCCGCGCGATCCTCGCCTCATCGGGGGCACTCTTCTCGCCGGAGGCCAAGTACCTCAAGCGCTTCGAGGCGGTGCTGGATTCACCTCTGCGCAGGCACGAGCAGCACCTGGTCCTGTGCAGCCCGTGGCTGATGAACAAGCTCCTGACGGAGGCACATCGCCCCGCCGTTTCTGACCTTGATGTCTTCGCCGAGCACAGGCAGCTCGCCCTGCGCAACGGCTGGTCCCCCATCGACGTGGCCCAGTTCGTCGACCTGAGCATGTACCTGCCGGGCGACATTCTGACGAAAGTCGATCGAACCAGTATGGCCTGCTCGCTGGAGTGTCGCGTCCCGCTCCTGGACCACCGGATCACCGAGTTCAGCGCCACGCTCAGCCCCGAGTTGAAAATCCGTCGCGGCGTGCGCAAATATCTCCTCAAACGCCTCGCCGAACGCTACGTCCCGCGCGAGCTGCTCTATCGCAAGAAAATGGGCTTCCGCGTCCCCATCCGTCGCTGGTTCAAACGCGATCTGCTCGACCAGACGACCGATCTCCTGCTGGACGGCGACCTCGTCGCCCGGAACGTCCTCGACCCGAATGGCCTGCGGTGGATGCTGAAAAACCAGCGCAGACCCTGGATCGACTTCGGCAGCCAGCTCTGGGCCCTGCTCTTCCTGGAGACCTGGTCGCGGACCTATTTCAGTTGACTTAAGAGCCTCTACCTGGACCGGTGGCATGGGCGGACGTGTGGCACGGGCGGCACCCATGATCTTGCTGGCGGGTCGCCGGTGCCGTATCGAGCACGTAGGGTCCGCTGTGCGGACCGATGAGGTTTAACAGCGCTTATTTCGGAAAAGGTCCGCACAGCGGACCCTACTGCCCTGAAGAAGTGCAATATCGCGACCCAAGCTATAATGGTGATACCATCACCTCGAGACGGCAGGACAGACCATGGACGAAACCACGTCGCTCAGGACGCTCCTCGAAGACAACACCATCCCCGCGCATCGCGACTTGGTGCGGCAGGAGCCCAAGGGCTTACGCTGTCTGGCTTGCGGGCACCGCTGCCTCGTGAGGCCCGGTCGTGCCGGCACCTGCCGCGTGCGTTTCAATCGCGACGGTCAGTTGCGCGTCCCCGGTGGCTATGTCGCCGGCGTCCAGGTCGACCCCATCGAGAAGAAGCCGTTCTACCACGCCTACCCCGGCCGCGACGCCCTCTCCTTCGGCATGTTGGGCTGCGATCTGCATTGTAGCTATTGTCAGAATTGGGTCACTTCGCAGGCCCTGCGGGATGACCAGGCCGTGAGCCTGCCGCGGTTCTGCACCGCCGAGAAAATGGTCGAACTGGCCATCGAGCGTGACGCACCCGTCGTCGTGTCGACCTACAACGAGCCGCTCATCACCAGTGAATGGGCGGTCGAGGTCTTCAAGGTCGCCCGCAATCGCGGCCTGACCTGCGGCTTCGTCTCCAATGGAAACGGCACGCCGGAGGTCATTGCGTTCCTGCGCCCTTACGTCGATCTCTACAAGGTCGACCTCAAGAGCTTCGACGACCGGCACTATCGCGAGTTGGGCGGCGTCCTGGCCAATATCCTGGACACCATCGAGCGACTCGTTGCCGCCGGATTCTGGGTGGAGATCGTCACCCTGGTCATCCCCGGTTTCAATGATGGCGACGAGGAACTCACGAAGATCGCCGGCTTTCTCGCCGGTATTTCCATCGACGTCCCCTGGCACGTCACCGCCTTCCATCCGGGCTACAAGATGCAAGACCCCGGCCCCACGCCTCCCGCCACGCTCCTGCGCGCCTATGAGATCGGAAAGTCAGCCGGCCTGCGATATGTCTACCCCGGTAACATTCACGGCGGCGTCGGCGATCTTGAAGACACCTACTGTCCCTCGTGTGGCGCACGAGTCATCAATCGCGTGGGCTTTTACGTCCGGCAGAACAGGATGAAGACCCCCGGCCGCTGCCCATCGTGCGACGGCCCCATCGCAGGCGTCTGGCAGGAAAACGCCCCGGTCAAATCGCAGGGCACCGGCATCCCCATGCCTGTCTTATTCTCTTATTGACTATTGAATAGCAATCTAAAGCCCCCACGGTCTGAGTTCGACCCAGTTGAGATCAGGGTAGCCGCTGCGCGGCAACCCTGGGCTGGAGGTCGTAACGCCGTTGGCGTAGGGATGTTATCCCTCGAGGACGTAACGCCGTTGGCGTAGGGAAGTATGCTCGATGGTAAGCGACGCAACCCTTTCAGGGTTGAATTGTTCGATTGATCCGTTAACCCAGGGTAGCCGCTGCGCGACAACCCTGGGCTGGAGG